>Ga0214473_10000076_pt1 | contig 137705 bp, 106 predicted proteins | sample RVTome_7_FD_203509 | JGI IMG/M metagenome (GOLD analysis project Ga0214473, IMG submission 203509) | Soil microbial communities from uranium-contaminated site in the Upper Colorado River Basin, Wyoming, United States - RVT98D197 | ecosystem: Environmental > Terrestrial > Soil > Contaminated >...
CACCCATTATCATTAGTCCCGAAACCTGGTTATTAGATGAGGGTTTATGTAAAAGTGCCTGTGAAAAAATAACCGAGAAGATATTAGAATTGCCCAGTCCAAACAGGGCAATACCAAAGTACATTATAGTTTTATCGGGTATAAACAGACATAATATACCAATCAGGATCATGCTTACACTTACAAGAAAAACTTTCTTTGCAGAGAATTTAGCCAACAAACCTGATCCAAGTAAACATCCGGCAGTACGGAAAATAAAATAAAAACTTGTTGCATATCCGGCCTCGGCGAGGTCGATATTCAGTCGTTCGATAAGCAGTTTTGGAGCGGTTGTGTTGATACCGACATCTAAACCTACATGAGCCATAATTCCTAAAAATAAAAGTAAAATTGTCCTGTCTCCGAGTAAGGAGAAACACTCAGAAAAAGTGGCTACTTTGGTTTCGACATTCTTCTCCTCAATTTTAGTAAAAAACAGCCATGCAAAAACTAAAAAGCATACTGTTAAAAATATTGGGAACATGATAAATCTCCAGTCTAAAAACCTGACGACAGCCCATGCAGCAAAAATTGGAGCAACAAAAGAGGCTATGGCTTTTATAAATTGTCCGAATGTCAGTGTGCTTGCCATCCTTTTCTCATCAACAATATTTGCTAACAATGGATTTAATGAAACCTGCATAACTGTATTACCTATGCCCAGCAGTGTAAAAGAAATTAACATTGAGGCAAAAGAGTAACTAAATATTGGAATGAGTAAAGCCGGAAGGGTTACAATTAAACTAAGAAGAACAGTGTTTTTCCTGCCAATTTTATTCATTAATAATCCCGTTGGCACTGAAAATACCAGGAACCACAAGAAAACCATAGAGGGCAATAAATTTGCCATTGTGTCCGACAGTTGAAAATCAGCTTTAACGTAATTGGTGGCGATGCCAACTAAATCAACAAAGCCCATTACAAAAAATCCAATGAGAACAGGGAGTATTTTGGTAACATTCACTTTTTGTGTGTTCATGGTTAAAGGATTAGTTTAGCGATTAGAGTTTAATGTTTAAAGTTATCGGTGCGAGATGCAGGGCGCAGGGTGTTAGGTTACATTAAAGGGAGGGCATGTTGGACTGATTTCCAGAAATCATCATCCAGAAGGTATGCGCTTCCAAGGAGAGCAGCATCCTCTTTCAGTTTTGAGAGTACTACCTCACAGTTACAATTCTCCTTATTCAACCTCTCTTCAAGATATTTTCCAAAAAGAGAATATGAATGCGATATATTTCCACCTATAACCAGAATTTCAGCTCCGAATTTTTTAAGCCAGGGTGTAAGGAACTCACCAAGTTTATCTCCGAAATCAATAAAAAGACCGGTAACAATTTTATCGGAGACGGCCAGTTCTGCCAGCTCTTTCACCCCGTTAAGTTCCTTGCCTGTAAGATTCATGTATCGTCCCAATAATCCGCGTGTGGAAAAATACTCATCAGCTATACCGTCTCGGTATGGGAGGTGATAAATACAACCCAGTTTAGGTACCTCAGGACCATCAACTATAGGAATACGGTTATTGATAAAAGCAGAGCCGAATCCTGTACCCAGTGTAATTGAAAGTGATCGGTCAAATTGAGTAGCACTTCCTGCCCATGCCTCTCCTACTGCGAATGAAGAAGCATCATTCATGAACCTGATAAGGAAATCCTCAGGAACATCCAGGCTGCTGGATATGGCATAGGAAATATTGAAGCCGTATAAATTTTCATATTTTGCAACTCCACGGATAAAACTAATTCCCCTTACATAATCGAACGGGCCGGGCATTGCAAAACCAATTCCTTTCACATTTTTAAAAGGTACTTTTGCCAGCACAGATGACAGTACCTCTGTCCAATCAGCAATAATAACACTTGCCTGGGCCTGATTGTCAACAGCTCTTTCAGTCAGGGTATCCTTAATAATCTTGCCTGACACAAGGTCAACAGCAGCACTGCTGATATGACTTCCCCCTATATCAGTTCCAATTGCAATGTTTTTCTTCATACAAAAAACTGTAAAAAAATCGAGTAAAATATTTAACAAAACTGGCGTTGAAAATATCTAATTTTATCATCATTACAAAATTAAACAGACTCAGACAGGATTATTTTTCAGAATAATAATCCTGTTACAACAACTACCTAATATTATTATTTACAGTTTTGAGGTACATGGGGATTATCCTGCAGAGATTAGTCAACCCTTACCTGTCATTCTGGTCCATGAGTAAGAGAAAACCGAGACCCGCAAAGCGAGCTCGGTATTTGTCAGGTAACTGAAATATAATTAAGCTACACTTATGAAACCTGTTTAATAGCCCATTCAAGTGCTTTTTCAACCATGCCGGCAGGAGGTTGTTTAATAAACCCATCATCTATAAGTTTTTGAGTCATACCTCTTGAAAGCTCTATATCTGCCTGTGCCATTTTATAGGCCTCATCCCAAGTAAGTTTTTTACGTGCTACACCGTCTTTAATTGCCTGCATAGCCACATCCGCAGCTTCATGAGGGAATACTCCGTGTTCATCCATAGTAGGAATGATATTATCGGGATTTATGCCTCGTTTCTCAGCAAACCTGGCAAGGGAATATGATGCAGCAATAGCCATTTCATCGGTAATTGCACTGGCATTTGTTAGTAATGCACCTTTAAGGATTCCCGGGAAACCGAGCGAATTGTTTACCTGATTTGGAAAATCACCACGTCCGGTAGCAGTTATAAAGGCACCGGCTTCCTTTGCTTCATAGGGGTAAATTTCAGGTACCGGGTTTGCACAAGCAAATACAATGGGTTTGTCTGCCATTGTTTTTATGAGCGCCGGATTGAAACTGTTAGGTCCGGGTATTGAAAGTGCGACAAGAGCATCAGCTCCTTTCAGGGCCTCTTCCAATGTCTCCACACAATTTGGATTGGTTGTCTGGCATACTTCCCATTTCGGATAATACCTGAGATCTTCCTCTATATCCTTTCTATTTTTGTGTAAACCTCTTTTTGAATCGATCATTATTGTTTTCAAGGGATCGGCGCCGGCTTTATGTAAAAATCTTACAACAGATGTATTGGATGCGCCGGCTCCCAGAAGCACAATTTTTACATCCTCTATTTTTTTATTCGCGAGTTTAAATGCATTAATCAATCCAGCCAGCGTTACACAAGCAGTTCCCTGGGCATCATCGTGCCAAACAGGTATGCTACACTCTTTTCTGAGAGTATCAAGTACCTTATAACAGTTCGGATTGGAAATATCCTCCAGATTTATACCACCAAAACTGTATTGCAGCATCTTAACAAACTCAATGATCTTGTCAGCATCGTTCTTACCGTTTTTATCACGGCTGTCAATACACAAAGCCATTGCATCCACACCTCCGAGATACTTCATAAGAAAGGCTTTCCCTTCCATCACACCCAATCCGCCGGGAGGAGTGCAATTACCGTCACCCAATACCCTTGTTGAATCGCTAACCACAGCAATCAGGTTGCCCCGGTTGGATAGATCGTATGAGCGATCGTTGTTGTCGCGAATATCAGTTGAAACTCTTGATACTCCAGGTGTGTACCATACATTAAACCAATTGAATCCGATTACCGGAGCCTTGGGAATTGTCTGCATTTTACCTTTGTAAAATTCGTGAGAAAGTCCGGCAAGTTCCTTTAAAAATAAGGTTTTGGCTTTAGCTACCTGTTCTTGAGAAAAATTTGCGGGAAAAACTTCATCTAAATTGCTGAGTGTAAGGTTAATTTTTGTCATAATCAAAATATTTTAAATTCAACGAAAGAGTATTCGGGTGTAAAAAACTGAAAAACAGAACTCTCTTAACCGGAAAGGTATTCTCCGCTCCTTTTATTTCACAGATAGATTATTTACCCTGACCAGTAAACATTTATACTTACCAGCTAATATTCATACAAAGTTATATTTTTATTCCAAATAGTTGTTAAAATTTTCACAATAATTAATTTAACTTAATTACCTGATTTACAGTGAATAAAAAAATGAATATAAAATATATTACTCCATATTTGAAGAAGCTTTATAACTTTATTCCTTCCTTTTTAATCAAATAGTTTTCAAATTTTCATTTCAGTATAACCCTGTCTGGTATACTCAAATGAAAACAGTAAACAGAAAGCATTTTAACCTTGGATTCGGTAATGCACAATTATCATATCAATGGAAATTTTGATAAAGGCCTGATATGGATTGGGTAATAATTGGTATCTTAACAAGAACCTGTACGATGGTCAAATTACTAGTCAGGTTATCCTTAAATTCTTCTTCCTTTCAGAGATATGGCGTCCTATCTTCTTCTCATACATAGATATAATAAACTCGGTTATTTCCTGAACAGTAAATGAACTACGGTTTATTGTAGCATCAAACAGGTAGTCAATGTTAAGTGGGTTTTTATCCATAAAAGCCCTTGTCAGATTGAATCTTTTTTCATCTGTATCAATAACATACTCCTCAGCAGTTTCTATGTCCATCTGCTTCTTTTTCATTACGTTCTCCACCCTCCAGTAGAAAGGTGCGATAAGCCTTATATGAAGAGAATCGGGAATTTCATGAGCTATTGCTACACCTCCTCTCCCTACAAGAATAATATGACCCTCCCTGCACATTGACAGAACGACATCCCTGATAGCCTTTTTTACTCTCAGATCACTTACAAAACCTCCTGAAAAAGCCATTATCATCTCAGAGAGATTAGACAATTCAATCCCTTTATAGAAATTTTCAACACGCTGGGTGTCTGTATTCAGTTCTTTAGCAATGGCATAGATTATATCTTTATCGACCCATCTCCATTTTTTAGGTCCTGGTTTACGATTCAGATCGTCTACCAAAAGTGCAGCAACCTGACGGGCATCGCATCCCGTTAATCTTGAAATTGTAATAACAGGACCATCACCGGTATGAGGTTTATTTAAGATAGTTTCCCTGTACCGGCCATCGAAATAATTAAAAAACTTATCCATCTGATCTGTTACTTTGTCTTGTTATCTATTCAGGATATTGCGAACCATAGCTCTCTATTACTTGTAAATGAATTACTTATCCCGTATAATCAACCGATGAGATTTATTTGATGTCTGAGCATCTGACAAGGAATATTTAACCTTATAATTTACAAAAAAATAATGAAAGAGGGAAATTTATTTATTGTCACACCATTTCAACCACTAAAATATTAATTTTGTCTCCAATTCTCATTTCAACCAAAAAATATGGTCCGATTTTTGATGCTTCTGGTTAACCTCGTTAGAATGAAAAAAAGATTTGAAAAACTAACCCTGCTCCTACTGTTTGTCCTGTTTTTAACCGGATGCAAAAAAGAATTTAGCATCAGCGATAAACAGGGAATACTGTTCCAGTTTGAGTATATTAATTATGCCTGGGGTTACCAGCACCATGGCTATTTTATCGATAATAAAGGGAGTGTTCTGACCTATTCCAATCCGGAAGAATGGAATTTTCCGCAAACCGATCTTACCATAAGTGAAGAGGAGATATCTGAAAACCTGACCAAATGTCTTGATATTAATGTTTCAGTCCCGCAGTCTGAGATTCTTAAATATTCAAATTATATTAAAAACATTGCCTCAAGCAAAGTGACAGCTTTAAAAAATGTGGCAGCCGATGCCGGATCGTCGGAATATATATGCTACCAGTTTTCGGAAAGTACCCATACCTATAAAGGTTACCTTATTAAAATGGAGGGAGATTTTACCTGCGAAAACCTTAATTTCTACTCCAAGAAGGTAGTTACCTGGATGAAAGATATCAATAAAACCGTTGCCGGTAATTGAACCTCTCCTTTCCCAAAAAAATCCTGTTAAAAATTTATAAGTAAACTATATTTTATTTTGAATTTTAAACTCTTTTTATACTATCTTTACTTCAAACTAAACAGATTTCAACCCTATAATTTAAACTAATAACTATGATTGAAAACATTTTTTCCAGACCTGAAATCTTCTGGTTCATAATTGGTCTGGTCCTGTTTCTGCTCGAATTGGTAATTCCGGGTTTCTTTATATTTTTCTTCGGACTTGGCGCATGGGTTACGGCTCTTGTTTGCCTGCTAATCCATCCGGATTCATTTAACAATATGCAAATATTAATTTTCGCGGTAGTTTCAGTATTGTCTCTTATTGCCCTGAGAAGATTAATTCAGAAAAAATTTTTCTACAGTAAAGAAAATCTTTCCGAAGGTGTTGAAGATGAGTTTACCGGAAGGGAAGCAATCGCAACAAGCGCGTTTGGCAGCGGTAAAAAAGGGAAAGTAGAATTTAAGGGTACAACCTGGAACGCTGAATCCAAGTCTGAGATTAAGGAAGGAGACAGAGTTATTATAATTGAGAAAGATAGTATAACATTAATAGTCGAACCAAAAAATTAATAAAAATGGAAGGATCAAGCAGTACTTTTATTCTTGTCGGGATAATCTTTCTTGGATTTATCCTGATAGCATCTATGATTAAAATTGTTCCTCAGAGAACGGCAATAATTGTAGAAAGACTTGGAAAATACAGGGCAACTTTTTCAGCAGGGTTTCAGGTACTAATCCCTTTTATCGATAAGGTAAGGTACAGGCACACTCTTAAGGAACAGGCAATCGATGTTCCTTCCCAGGTATGTATAACCCGCGATAATATTTCAGTTGAAGTTGATGGTATTTTGTATCTACAGGTACTTGATCCTCAGAAAGCTTCTTATGGAATTGACAACTACAGGTTTGCATCAATCCAGATTGCACAGACAACCATGAGGAGTATAATCGGGAAACTTGAACTCGACAGAACCTTTGAAGAACGTGAAACTATTAATGTTTCGATTGTTGAGGCAGTCGATAAGGCAAGCGAACCATGGGGAGTCAAGGTAACAAGGTATGAGGTTAAAAATATTATCCCGCCTCAGAGCATTAAAGATGCCATGGAAAAACAGATGAGGGCTGAAAGGGAAAAGAGAGCAATAATCGCAGAATCGGAAGGTGCAAAACAGGCGAAAATAAATGTTGCAGAGGGAGACAAACAGGCTCTTATTAAAAATTCCGAAGGTGAGATGCAGAAACGTATCAATGAAGCTGCCGGTCGCTCTTCTGAGATAGAACAGGTGGCAAAGGCAACCGCTAATGGTCTTAGAGCTATCTCACTTGCAATCTCGGAGAAAAACGGATTAAACGCTGTAAACCTCAGAATAGCAGAACAATATCTTAATGAGTTCGGAAAACTTGCCAAGACAAACAACACCTTGATCATACCTTCAAGCCTGACTGACATAGCTGGAATTGTAGCAACTGCCACTTCAGTATTCAACGAGACAAAGGATAAGCAGAAATAGAGGGGCTTAGGGGGTTGAGGTAAAGTCTTCATGTTCCGTCCTGTTGATGATCTCATTTTGCAGATCCTCGCCAAGATCATTAAAATAGTCGCTGTACCCGGCCACACGTACTATCAGATCGCGGTATAACTCAGGATGTAACTGTGCATCCCTTAGAGTTTCAGCATTTACAACATTAAACTGGATATGATGTCCGTCGAGACTAAAATAGCTGCGTATCAGCGCAGTAAGAGACTCATAACTGTTTTCATCTTCAAAAAACTGAGGCGAGAATTTCTGATTAAGAAGTGTGCCTCCGGTACGAAGATGGTCAATTTTTGATGCTGATTTTATTACCGAGGTTGGGCCCTGACTGTCGACTCCCTGGCTGGGAGAGATGCCCTCGGATAATGGTTTATATCTGTTTCTGCCGTCAGGTGTTGCACCAATAACACTTCCAAAATAGACATGCGAAGTTGTCGGAAGCATATTGATCCTGTGCATCCCGCCTCTGGGAGTCGGTCTTCCATTAACGGCATCATAAAATATCTCGAATACCTCCACAGCATGCCTGTCAGCATAGTCATCATCGTTTCCAAACTTAGGAGTACTATAAATCAATTCATACTGAATTTGCTCAAATCCTTTAAAATCAGCGTCGAGTGCTTTGTTCAGCTCATCCCATCCGAACATCTTTTTGTCATAAATATTATACCTGATCGATGTCAGCATATCGGTAATTGTTCCCAGGCCAACCCCCTGAATGTATGAAGTATTATATCGTGCTCCACCACAATTATAGTCTTTGCCCTCTGATATACAATCTTCTACGAGCAGCGAAAGAAAAGGCACAGGCAGCCAGTTTGCAAAGGTCTGTTCAATAACATTGTTACCACGTATCTTAATATCAATAAAGTAGCTAAGCTGTATACCAAAAGCTTTCATTAACTCTTCAAAGCTCTTATAATCATGAGAATATCCTGTTTCAGGACCGACAATCTTTCCGGTTCTTTTATCCTTACCATTATTTAATGTCAGTTCCAACACTTTTGGCAGGTTGAAATAACCTGTCAGCCAATATGCTTCGGTTCCAAAGGCACCACTCTCAACACATCCTGAGGCACCACCATTACGGGCATCAATAATACTTTTCCCCTGTCTCAGCATCTCCTGGATTATTGCATCAGTGTTAAAACAGGATGGCTGACCAAAACCCGTTCTGATAATATCAAGCGCTTTGTGAATAAACATATCAGGACTTTTCCTGCTTATCTGCACCATTGAACCTGGCTGAAGAATACGCATCTCCTTTATAACATCAAGAAGAATATAGGACATCTCATTGACTGCGTCTGATCCATCCGGTTTTACACCACCCAGATTGATAAGGCAAAAATCGGTATAGGTACTGCTTTCACTGGCTGTAACCCCCATTTTAGGAGGTGAAGGATGATTATTAAACTTAACCCAGAAACAACCAAGCAGCTCATCCAACTCATCAGATGAAAGGGATCCTTCATCAATTTCCTTCTTATAAACAGGATAAAGATGCTGGTCAAGTCGGCCGGGATTGAAGGAGTCCCATGGATTAAGTTCTGTTATAACACCGAGATGAATAAACCAGTAGTGCTGAAGCATTTCGTGAACTGTTTCAGGCGCATGTGCCGGGACTTTCCGGCAGATCATTGCCATCTTCACAAGCTCCCTTTTCCTTTCAATATCCATCTCCTCCAAAGCAAGTTTTTCCAGTTCTGCTGCATGTCGGTCAGCAAACATTATTATTGCATCACAGGCTATCTCCATTGCTTTAAGCTCCTCAGACTTATCAAAAGCCATCGGGTCATTAAAATAATCCAGCCCTCCGACAGATTCCCTGATTTTATCCTTAAGTTCCAGAAAACCTGTGCTGAACATCTTGTACCCCAATACCGTATGTCCGGGTGCCCTTTGCTCCTGAAATTCAGTGAAGAGTCCGGCATTATACGCATTCTTCCATTCAGGAGTCATCAGATCCATTATACGGTCGCGATTGCTCTTCCCTTTCCAGAAAGGAATAATCTCCCTTTCATAAATTTTCTTCACCTCATCATCAACTCTGAAAAAGACCTTTTCCCTGGAGTTGAGAATCTCAAGATCCTCCAATGAATGCAGGCTTATCTCGGGATAAGTGGAGGTCTCTTTTGGAGCCGGACCTCTCTCGCCGACTATCAGCTCTCCCTCATTAATGCATATTTTCTTATGTTTAAGAATATATTCAAAGGCTTTTGCTCTTTTTACAGGAGCGGACAATTCGCGTGCCTCATCACTCTTATAAAACTGAGTTACAAGAAATGCCCTTTCGGCACTGATCTTTTCAACGGCATTCAGGCTCTGTTCCCTCAACTTCTCAACTCTTTTTGATATTTTCATTTTACATCTTGTTTCAAGTCAAACATATTGTCATCCAAACCTTATGTTGGCAATTGGCAATGTGCAGTTGGCAATAATTAATTACCCACCAATTTTAACCTTTACACCGGTATCACTAAAGAACTCTTTAAGTTCATTCATTCTCTCCTTTGATGGAGGTTCGGTGCTTCCCATCCTGTAAGGAATGTTAAATCTCTTATATTTTGATGACCCTATTTTATGGTATGGCAACAGATTAATTTTCTTAAGAGATTCTGTCTTTGTCTCAACAATAAATTGCCTGAGGCTCTCAAGTTGATCAGTATCATCATTCATTCCAGAAATAATTGGCACTCTCAACATGATATCCCTGCCGCTATTAATAAGAAGCCGCCAGTTTTTTATTATTCCTGAATTGGATATGCCGGTAAGAGCTTTATGCTTTTCTTCATTCATCAGTTTTAGATCGAACAGAAAGAGATCGGTAAATGGGATTATCGATAAGTAGTTTTCTTCAGATGAATAGCCTGAAGTATCAACAGTTGTATGGAACCCATTTGCCTTACAGGCTTTCAATGCCTCATACAGAAATTCAAACTGGAGCATTGGTTCTCCGCCTGAGAATGTTACCCCTCCTTTTGAATGATTCATGAAAATTCTCTCTTTTTCAAGGATAGCAAGGATCTCTTCAACTGAATATTGTTTTCCAACATCCTCATCTCTGCTGAATTCTCTTTCGCCCACTCTATTGCTCTTCGATATAGTTACCGGATATGGAGAAATCCCTTCCGGGTTATGGCACCACAGGCAATTCAGGGGACATCCCTTCATAAAGAATGTAACCCTGATCCCCGGACCATCGTGTACTGAATATCTGCGAACGTTGAAAATTAGTCCCTTCATTGGAAAAGATGTAAAACTCAGTTTTGAAACAGGTAAATTGTGGAAAATACCCCGGAGGCATCAGGGTAATAAAATGGTCAGAAGCTGTAGAACATCAGACAACAATAGAGCCTTCTTCCAAGGCGCTGCATCATGAAACGATATTTAAGCTTTAAGATCATCAGGTTCTTTATGGGTGCAAGTTAAATAATTTTTTAATAGGGTATACATTAATAATAAAATCAACTGATTATCGTTAAATTTATCACTTTACCCGATGCTATGAAACTGTTATGTCTCACTGTGGTTTTGTCATTATTTCTTATTCATGCAAATGGACAAGCTGACCGACATCATACCATCAGCGGATATGTTAGAGAGGCTGTGAGCGGTGAGTCTCTTATTGGTGTAAATATTTATCTGGCTGACCATAAATCAGGCACAGTCACAAATACTTATGGCTTCTACTCTCTTACCCTACCTGTTACCGATTCGGTTGAACTTGTAGTTTCCTATGTCGGTTTTACTCCGGAAATTATTAAAGTATCATTATTACAGGATGTTGAGATGAATATTGAACTTAAACCCAACATATTACTTGATGAAGTGACTGTAACAGCTGACCGTCAGGAGAGACAGAGCGAATCGGTTAGGATGAGTACTGTAAAACTCCAGGCGGCTCAAATCAAGAATGTACCCACGCTTCTTGGAGAAAAAGATGTTCTGAAAGTGCTGCAACTCATGCCAGGGGTACAAAAAGGGTCGGAAGGCAACAGTGGCATTTATGTACGAGGTGGTGGTCCGGATCAGAACCTTATTATTCTTGACGATGCAATAGTATATAACGCCAGTCACCTTTTTGGTTTTTTTTCTCTCTTTAACGGTGATGCCTTAAAAAGTGTTGAGCTTACAAAAGGGGGATTCCCGGCCCGATATGGAGGACGATTATCATCTGTTCTTGAAATGAATATGAAGGAGGGTAATAAGGAAGAATGGCATGGTGAGGGAGGTATCGGACTTATTGCATCCCGCCTGACTCTTGAAGGTCCAATTAAGAAAGGGAAATCTTCAATCCTCTTGTCAGGACGAAGGACCTATGCTGACCTGATCATTTACCCATTCCTGGGAGAAGAAAAAACAGGTTACTACTTTTATGATTTCAATGCAAAAGTTAATTATGATTTCGGCCGTAAGAACAAGCTTTACCTGAGCGGATATTTTGGTAAGGATAAGTTCTTTCTTAAAAACAACTCATCTGAAGTAAAAGAAAGTATTGGTTTTCTATGGGGCAATGCAACCGGGACCCTGCGATGGAACCACTTATTCAGCAATAAATTATTTTCAAATACATCGGTGGTGTACAGCAATTATACTTTCGGCATATATGACAGATATAAAGCTATTAATGAAGAAAAGGATTATTATGCTGAATATTATTCAGGGATACGGGATTTTACAATTAAATATGACATAGACTATCTTCCGAATCCAAATCATTGGATAAAAGCAGGTGCTATCAGCATTTATCACAGGTTTAATCCGCATGCCTTTGTCGAGGTAGATGTTCCTCACAATATTCAAATAAGCAATTCCGAATATACCAATGGGATAGAATCAGGACTATATGTTGAAGATAGCTGGCAGCCAGTGCAGACTGTCAAGATAAACGGAGGTATCCGTTTCAGCCACTTTCTGGCAACCAGGAACCAGTATCAGTATCTCGAACCCCGCATTTCAGTTGCCTGGAGACTAAAAAATGATTTTGCAGTTAAAAGCTCATATGCATCAATGAATCAGTACATTCACATGATTTCTAACACAGGAATAAGCCTTCCGACCGACCTCTGGGTTCCCACAACTGACAGGGTCAAGCCTCAGCATTCCCAACAACTTGCATTGGGAGTTGTAAAGGATCTTATTAATCCTGAACTGACTTTGTCGTTGGAAGGTTACTATAAAACAATGGAAAATGTTATTGGATACAAGGAGGGAGCATCATTCCTGACTCTTGATGATCCTCAATCTGCTACCGGTAATGTTTGGGAAGACAATATCACAGCGGGCCATGCCTGGTCATATGGACTGGAATTACTGATTCAGAAAAAAACCGGAAGATTTAATGGTTGGATCGGTTATACATTGTCATGGACCCAGTTACAATTCGATTCTCTTAATTTTGGAAAGAAATATTATGCAAAATACGATCGGCGTCATGATATATCTCTTGTAGGTACATACAAGATCACTAATCGTATAACAGTGTCAGGCACCTGGGTCTATGGAACAGGAAATGCCGTAACATTACCAGCATCGGAATATTCTGCGGTGATGCACCTTGATGATTATCATTACTATCCCGGCCAGATATATGAATATTATGCAGGCCGAACTGTAAAAGACTATAGTGTTAAGAACAATTTCAGGATGAGGGCCTATCACAGGATGGATGTTGGAATTCAATTTCATAAAGAAAAAAAATGGGGAGAAAGGATTTGGGAAATCTCAGTATATAATGCTTATAACCGTATGAATCCGTTCTTTTATTATACCGACACTAAAACTGAAGGAACAAAAACATATGGCGTTTTGAGACAGGTAAGTCTGTTTCCGATCATTCCGTCGTTCACATATACATTTAAGTTTTGAAAAATGTTTCCGAATAGAATAAAATATTGGTTCTGGTTTTTTACGATTACTATTTCAGTATCATGCGACAGAATAATAGAAGATGCAAAGTTTCCTGAATTCGAGCACAAGCTTGTAGTTACTTCATTTATTTCTCCTGGCGACACTGTTTCTTACATTACAGTATCTTCGAACAGAAGGATCTTTGGAGAATTAAACCAGGGCGAGGATCCCGGCAACCTCACAGGATATCTTTCTGACGGATTCAGAGAAATTGAAATGGATACCACCAGGTCAGGTTTTAAATTTTCTCCCGGGAAAATGATGATAGAAGAGGGAAGAACTTACACTCTCAGAATTCAAAGCGATAAAGGTATGGTTACAGAGGCATCATGCACTGTCCCTTTCAACCGCAAGATTGAGATTGAAGTTGATACTTTCTCAAGAACTGTTAATTATCCGGGAATGCCTGAAGGTAAAAAATATCTGGCCGATATATATTTAGATGATTATGCAGATGAGGAGAATTATTACCGCTTATTCGGCGAACAAGTGGTATATGGTCAAAACTTTGGTCAATACCAATTTCAAATGCCGTTCTACGAATTAGGAGCAAAGGGTTTCAGTGACAGTGGATGGGATGGTAAAAGATCGTTGATAAACACTGTAAATTTCTACAATCCGATAAAAAGTGATTCTTCATTTCTTAAATTAAAAATAATGTACACCGACAAATCCTATTTTATATACCATAAGTCGTTAGACAATTATTCAAATGATGAAAATCCATTTGCGGAAATTTCGCCTGTCTACTCTAATGTAACAGGAGGGCTGGGTATTTTTGCGGCTTATACTATTGATTCCATGATCATCAGGTTGAAATAATAGTAAATATTCAAGCTGTGTTATTTCGTTTTTTAACTAAGACATTCTTACTGTTTGAAGTGGAGATTCCTCATCCCGCCAAAGCGGGACGAGGGATCTCCTTCTCTATTGCAGGTATCTCCCTGAAAAATTCATCTACCTGAATTAATAAACCCTAAATCAGGAGAAGGAGCCAGTACCTGTTTCAAAACCTGTACCAATATTTATTATAATCTTTACTTTGTTATGGGATAATTACCTGCTGAACCCCGGGGATCCTTCGCTGGTCACCTTCGCTAAAGCTACGGTGCCCTGGGCGCTCAGGATGACAGGGCTTTGCGGGGTTAAAGAGGGGGAAAGAAGGGGCGATTCGTAGACTATTTTTTTCACTTTTTCGATATTTTTCTACGAATCGCCCCTTCTTTCCCCATATACCACAATCTTTGCATGTCATCCTGAGTCCCGCTCCAGCGGGACGAAGGATCTCCATCTATCATTAGTGTACTCCTAAAAGGCACCGTTATTTGAAATATTCATACAAGTCAGACTACTGATTATATGAAACCAGACAAATATCTTATAATCCATGAGTTATAAAATGTTGTCATTAGTAGTAATCCCGCCGATGCGGGATGAGGAATCTCCTCTATGCCAGCAAACACTATCTACCTGCATATCTGACACTTAGATAATTTAACATATGATTAACAAAACATTAACAAAAATATATGCAACATTTCGATTTTCCGTACGTCTATATAACAAATGGATAACATCAGACAGTGAAACAATATTTTGGATAGTTCTTTTTTTATTGATTCTTTTTCACAGCCATGAAAAGAATGGATTAACAAAAAAATAAATTTCTCCCCAATCGCCATTCGGCAGATTCTACGATCAGGTTTAGGTAAATCAGGGAAAGGCTCCTCAAGGAGTCTTTCCCTTCTTTTTTTGTTTGCCCGGTACTAATACTATACCAAGTGAAAAACCTGATCATAATCAATGATCTTCTTTCGCATTTTTCGTACTTTGCACAACTTATATGAACCATAATCTAATAATAACTGTTATGAACAAGACTGTCCTTATAATGGTCCTTGCAACATTGACTTTTACCGGATGTATGATGAAAGAGAAGAGCGATAACCCATTTTTAAGCAAATATGATACACCCTTTGAGGTTCCACCTTTCGAAAAGATAAGGGCTGCACATTTTATGCCTGCATACCTTGAAGGTTTTGAGGAGCAGAAGAACGAGATTAAGGCTATCATCAATAATCCCGGGGAACCAACTTTCGATAATACAATAAAGGCACTCGAGTACAGCGGCCAGCTTCTTACCAGGGTGGGAAGGGTATTTGGCTCACTCAATTCAGCAAATACCAATGATACACTGCAAAGTATAAATAAGGAACTTTCACCTCTGATCTCTAAGCACAGAGATGACATCAGCCTTAATGACACTCTTTTTCAAAGGGTTAAAATTGTTTACGAAAACCGTGATAAATTTGAACTTACTGAAGAGGAAAAAAAGGTTCTGGATGACACCTACAAGGGTTTTGTAAGGAGTGGAGCAGCATTATCTCCTGAAGACAAGGAAAAGCTTCGTAAAATAAACGGGGAGCTCTCTCTTCTGTCAGTGCAGTTTGGGGAAAACCTCCTTGCTGAGACAAACGGATACAAGCTGGTGATCGATAAAAAAGAGGATCTCTCCGGTCTGCCCGATGGAGTAATAGCACAGGCCGCAACGATGGCAAAAAACATGAACATGGAAGGCAAATGGGTGTTCACCCTTCAGGTTCCAAGCATGACACCTTTCCTCCAATACTCCGACAGGCGTGATCTGAGAGAAAAACTCTTCACCGGGTATTTTATGAAAGGGGATAATGATAATGATAGAGATAACAAAGCAATAATTGCCAAAATGGCAAAGCTTAGAGTTGAGAGATCTCATCTTCTTGGTTTTGACAGCTATGCCGACTTTGTCCTCGAGCGCAACATGGCTAAGACTCCTGAAAAAGTCCTTGAATTCCTCAGTCAGGTGTGGAATGCTGCTACACCAGTAGCAAAAGCTGAGGTTGAAGCTCAACAGGAGGTAATAAACAGGGAAGGTGGTAAATTTAAGCTTGCCCCATGGGACTGGTGGTATTATACTGAAAAAATCAAGCAGGAAAAATACAATCTGAGCGATGAAGAGATACGGCCATATTTTAAAATTGAAAATGTTATGGAAGGGATGTTCTATGTTGCTAACCAGCTGTATGGGCTTGAATTCACCAGGAGAACCGATATTCCCAAATACCATCCCGATGTTAATACATTTGAAGTAAAGAGGGATGGAAAACATGTTGGTGTTCTCCTGATAGATAACTACCCGCGTCCCTCAAAAAGAGGCGGAGCATGGTGTGGCGCCTTCAGAGGTCAGAGCCGTGACATTAACGGGAAAATGATCTATCCGGTTGTAACAATGGTGACTAACTCCACTCCTCCCACTTCCGATAAACCGGCACTTCTTACTGCTGATGAAGCATCAACCCTTTTCCATGAGTTTGGTCATGCCCTTCATCAACTTCTTTCAAATTCAACTTACCCTGGCGTTTCAGGCACCTCTGTACCACGCGATTTTGTTGAACTGCCTTCCCAGATAATGGAGCATTGGGTGCTTGAGCCGGAGGTATTGAAAGTCTATGCGAAGCATTATCAGACAGGCGAAATAATTCCTGAGGCACTTGTTAAAAAGCTTGATAATGCAAGCAAATTCAATATGGGATTTATAACTGTTGAATACCTGGCTGCTGCTCTTCTCGATATGGAATTCCATTCCCTTACTGAACCGGCTGATATCGATATCAGGGCCTTCGAACAGAAAGCAATGAATAAATATGGACTGATTCCCGAAATTAAACCAAGATACAGATCTACCTATTTTAATCATATATGGTCCAGCGGTTATGCCTCGGGCTATTACAGCTATATATGGTGCGAAATACTTGATTCAGATGCTTTCCAGGCTTTCAAAGAAACCGGTAACATCTTCAATAAAGAAGTTGCTGCAAAGTTCGAGAAAGAGATACTTTCAAAAGGCGGAACCAGAGATCCTCTTGATATGTACGTTGCATTCAGGGGAAAAGAGCCGGGAATCGACGCACTTCTTGAAAACAGAGGACTTAAATAGTACATAAGCCATAACTTTGCAGAAACTCCCGGGTTATTGATGAAAATAAGAAGATCTGCTCTCCTGATTGTATTTTTCGCATTCAATTTAAGTTTGAATGTAAATGCCAATTCCCCAAAAGCTATCAAAGGGGTAATTGATCTGCGTGAAATAAGTAATCCTGATGATTTCATTGTGACTCTTAATGGAGAATGGGAGTTCTATTGGAAAAAGATCCTGCGACCTAATGATTTTAAAGGTAAAACTATTAAACCAGATTATTTTGGGAAGGTCCCCTCTTACTGGACAGATTATCCTCCGGAATCGGTAAAAACTGAAAAAGAGGGATATGCCACTTACCGGCTGACTGTGTTATTGCCTTCCGGTTTAGAAAGATCATTTGGAATTGATCTTCCAGTGTTTGATTCTTCATACGATATATATATCAATGACAGATATATGGGTAGTAGCGGAACCACAGGAAAATCCGCAGAAGAATCTGTTCCTGAGTATACCAGAAATTTCTACAGACTGAACCCTGAATCAGATTCACTCACAATTACTATTAATGTTTCAAATTTTGACCATCGCAGGGGAGGATTCTGGCTTCCTGTTAAATTTGGCACATTTTTAGAAACTCAGAAACGACTGGCAAACAACTGGGCGGCCAACTGGTCAGTTTTCACCCTGCTATCGGGATTCTCACTATTCTTTTTCTTCTTTTTTCTTATCGCTCCAAAGGAAAGAATAATGGGATCATTCAGCCTGGCAACTTTCGGGCTTGCCTTAAGACCTCTTTTCACATCCCAGTATCTGATCCACAACCTGATACATATTAGCTGGGTCTGGACAGTAAGGTTTGAATACCTTAGTCTTTTTCTGATAATTATAGGAACTGCCTGGTTTGCACAAAATATTTATCCCTCAAAGATCTTCAGAAAAATTGTATGGAGTATAACGATTTTGTTCTTAGCTGCATCTCTTGTGACATTATTTCAACCAGTAAGAATATTCAGCTATTCCATTCTTGTTTTTTATCCTTCAGTATTATTCTTGCTGGCTTACCTTATTGTCAATAGTCTGAGGGGAGTATTTAAGAAGAAGAGAATTGACGTAGTATATTTTTTAGCTTTTTGTCTGCTCCTTTATGGAGGTTCTCATGATATACTGGTGTCACTTGGCAGAGCTGAAAGTTCATCGGGATATATACTTTCTTATATTATTGTAGTCTTTGTTTTTATACAGGCAGCTCTTCTTCTGTATAAATGGGTCACAGCTTTGTTTGAAAAGGAGAGGCTTCAGAATGAACTTGAATTTTTGAACAGGAACCTGGAGCTTCTGGTTGATGAGAGAACCAGGGAACTAAAGCACAGAAATGAAGAGATTGAGAAACAAAACTGCATGATAGCATCCCAAAATAAGCAACTCTCTGAAACAATTCATCTTAAGAACAAAATCTTTTCTGTTATTGCTCACGACTTAAGAAGCCCGGTGGTTAATATCCTCTATATGCTTAATCTGCTGAAGGAGAAGGAGTATAAAGAGAAGTACGATACCTTTGCAAATTCAAGTATTCAGTATGCGCAACTAGTTATCAGCCTGCTGGAGAATATGTTAGTTTGGGGACGAGGACAGGAGGATAAGATCAACTTCGCACCTGAAAAACGCGATATGGCTGATATTATCCTGACAAACCTGAGCATCTTTAAAGAGACTGCTGATATGAAAGATATTTCTGTCAATTTCACCCAGGTGGGTAGCTCAATAGCCTTCTTTGATAAAGACCTGCTGGATATTATTATCAGAAATATATTATCAAACGCTGTAAAATATACACCCCGTGGAGGAAGGATCAGTATTCTTCTAAAGGATAAATCGATGAATGGGGAGGGTCTTTTACTGAAAATTTGTGATAATGGAGTTGGCATGCCCGAAGAATTGCAAAAATCTCTGTTTTCTTCATCGGAGATCACCAGTACACCAGGGACTGAAAATGAGAAGGGAACCGGTTTGGGACTAAAGCTCTGTTATGAACTGGTAAAACTCCATAACGGAAAGATCACAATTGAAAGTAAAGTGGGCGAAGGATCCTGTTTTTTGATAACCTTGCCTTAATAGTCTTTTAATCAATTGTCAGATTCCCCAGGCCATTTTTATCAATAATCTTAATGTTCTTTCCTTTAGCTTCAAGATAACCTTCCTCCTCCAATTCACCAATAGCTCTTGCTACCGATGGCCTTGCCACACCAAAAAAATCAGCCAGATCATTCTGTGTGAGTTCCAGTCTGACTGAATCTCCCTCCTTGCCTGCCTTCTGAAGAATATAATGTGCCAGCTTGCCCTTTATTGTTTTGAAATTCAAAAATTTAATCTTCTCCGACAGAAACTGGGTACGATTCGAAATCATATCAAGAAAATTTATCAGAATTTTATCCCTACGCATTAACAACTTCAGAAAATCCGATTTATCAACTACCAGTAATTCCGTATCGGTAACAGAAATTACATTTACAGGAAACCTGTTCCTTTTTCCGAACATGAATCCTGAAGCCAGAGCTCCAGGAGCCGGTATATCCTCAATCTTGATTATCCTGCCGGCATAGTCAACCATCTCTCCCTTGACGACACCTCGTAGTACAACCATAAATGAATTAACAGGCTCACCACTTTGCGAAATAAGGAATCCTGCAGGGTACTTCTTCAGCTGGTGGGGTAATTCTGAAAGAATTGTTTCGATCTCCTCTGATGTTACTCCTTTGAAGATCGGGGCATTTGACAATAAAGAATAGTCCATATTTTTTTTAATAAAAATAGTGAATTGTAACATATGTTACAATTTATCCAACTTTAAAATACCATTTTTGAATCATAAACTAAATAATCAGACATGCTAAGAGACATATTAAAGGTAGATGAAGAGTTGTGCAATGGTTGCGGACTTTGTGTTCCGAATTGTCATGAGGGTGCATTACAGGTAATTGACGGGAAAGTCCGCCTGGTAAGTGAGTTAATGTGCGACGGACTTGGAGCCTGCATAGGTCATTGCCCTGAAGGTGCTATCACAATTGAAAAAAGGGAAGCAGAACCATACAACGAAACAAGAGTAATGGAAGAGATGAAAGATAAGGGCAAAAATACCATAATAGCCCATCTTAAGCATTTGAAGGATCATGGAGAAACAGGTTATGTTCATGAGGGAGTATCTTATCTGAAAGAGCACAGGGTTGAGCTTAATTTCAATCTCGATGAAGTAATGAAGGAGGTGCATAACCATGGTAAAATAGTTCCAGCTCCTCTTCTAGTGCAAGACCACGCACATCAGCACGGACATGAGAGCGGAGGTTGCCCCGGCTCAAGGGCAATGGTCATCGAAAAACCTGTAAAAAACAGTGATGAAATACCCACAGCTGACCAGCCTTCAGAACTCAGACAATGGCCTGTACAGATGCATCTGGTAAATCCAAATGCATCCTATTTTAAAGGTTCTGATCTCTTGCTTGCTGCCGACTGTGTTGCCTTTTCGATGGGTGGTTTTCACAGTAAACATTTGAAAGGCAAGTCTCTGGCTATTGCATGCCCCAAGCTTGACCAGGGAACTGAAATCTATATCGATAAACTGACCTCAATGATCGATATTGCAATGATCAATACTATTACTGTAATGATGATGGAGGTACCCTGCTGCGGCGGATTGTTGCAGATGGTCAGGGCTGCTCTTGCCAAAGCTGCAAGGAAAGTCCCGGTAAAGAAGATGATAGTCGGCATCAGCGGGGAAGTACTTCAGGAGGAGTGGGATTAATATGATATAAAACATAAAACAAAAGAAATCAAAAATATTTTTAGAAAGAATTCATTATATTTGGCCTCTTACAATTCTTTTTAATACCTGATTGTCTGAACTAAAAATATTTCTATTTTATGGATAATAAAATGTCTTCTTCCGCTTTATATGAAAAAAGTCTGTTTATTGGGCTGGATATTGGCTCTGTCTCTATCAACACTGCAATTATTGATGACCAGAATAATATCCTTGAGGATCATTATGATTATGTTCATGGCAGACCATTTAATGTATTAAAGGAGAGACTGACTTCTATTTTTAATAAGTATCCATCTGAAAAGATTAAGGGAATTGCAATAACCGGTACAGGTGGAAAACTTGCCACTGAACTCATTGGAGGTGTATTTGTTAATGAAATTATAGCTCAGGCAACTTCTACCGGAAGAATGTATCCTGAAGCACGGACAGTGATTGAGATTGGAGGAGAAGATTCCAAGCTTATCATTCTTGAAAAAGATCCTGAAAACGGACACTCAAGACTTGTCGATTTCGAAATGAACAGCATATGTGCTGCCGGAACAGGCTCTTTCCTCGACCAGCAGGCAAGGAGAATAGGCGTCCCGATTGAAAAAGAATTTGGCGCAATGTCATTGAAATCGATCGATCCTCCCAGAATTGCAGGCCGGTGCAGTGTATTTGCAAAAAGCGATATGATCCATCTCCAGCAGATTGCAACACCTCTGCATGATATTGTTGCAGGATTATGTTTTGCTCTGGCCAGGAACTTCCGAAGCAATCTGGCAAGAAGCAAAGAGATCCAAAAACCTGTTCTTTTTTCAGGTGGTGTTGCCGCAAATGAAGGTATGATAAGAGCATTCAGGGAGGTACTCGACCTGACCGAGGGGGAACTGATTATCTCTCCTCATCATGCTTCGATGGGAGCAATCGGTGCCGTATTCTATGCCAGGGCAAATGATCTCAATATGAACCATTTTCCCGGCATCATAAAACTTGATGAGTATCTTAAAATAGAAACTTCCGATTTTACCAGCCTCCCTCCTCTTAAGGAATCAGAAGCAGAATATAAAAAAGTCGTTCATTTCGATAAAAACAAAGAAGATAAAATTCCTGTTTATCTGGGTCTTGACATCGGTTCCCTTAGCACAAACGTTGTGCTGATAGATGAAAAACACCGGGTAGTGGCCAGGAGATATCTGCCTACCGCAGGTCAGCCGCTTGAAGCTATTCAGAAAGGGATAACTGAAATTTATGATGAGGTTGGAGAAAATGTTGTTGTTGTCGGTGCAGGAACTACCGGTTCAGGAAGATATCTTACGGGGGACTTTATTGGAGCCGATACCATAAGAAATGAGATCACTGCTCAGGCAACTGCTGCAATAGATTACGATCCGACAGTTGATACAATATTTGAGATCGGAGGACAGGATTCCAAATATATCAGTATAGAAAATGGTGTTGTTGTAGATTTTGAAATGAATAAGGTATGTGCTGCCGGTACCGGTTCATTCCTCGAGGAGCAGGCTGAAAAGCTGAATATCAATATTGTTGAGGAGTTTGGCTGTATGGCGCTCGATTCCAAATGCCCGGTAAAACTGGGTGACCGCTGCACTGTTTTCATGGAGTCGGATCTGAACTCTTTCATGCAGAAGGGTGCCAGGAATGAAAACCTTGTTGGTGGACTTGCATATTCAATTGTCTATAACTATCTGCAGAAAGTAGTGGGCGACAGGAAGGTTGGCGATAAGATATTCTTCCAGGGTGGTGTCACAAATAATAAGGCTGTGGTTGCTGCTTTCGAGCAGGTAACAGGAAAAAAAATAATCATACCTCCTCATTTTGATGTTACGGGAGCAATCGGTGCTGCCATTCTGGCTAAAAGATCAATGAAGGAAGGTCAAAAATCCAGATTCAAAGGTTTTGATATACGTAACTCTACTTATACCCTGAGTAAATTTATCTGCCACGAATGTACAAACAATTGCGAAATCAGGAGAGTAAAAATAACGGGAGAAAAAAAATCGCTTTATTATGGCGGCCGATGCGAAAAGTGGGAAATGGATGACAGGAAAAAGGTGAATAATAATATCCCTAACCTTTTCAAAAAGCGGACGGAAATGCTGATGGAGGGATTTGTGGAAAAAGATGCGGCAAAAACTACCACCATTGGAATACCGAGGGCCTTAATGGTTTACTATCAGCAATTCCCTTTCTGGAGAACTTTCTTTGAAGAGCTTGGATTTACTGTTGTGATATCAAAAGAGTCTGACAAAAAGCTTGTGACAAAATCAATAGAGACAATAACAACCGAAACTTGTCTGCCTGTTGAACTTATGCACGGCCATGTTGTTGATCTTGTTGAGAAGGGTGTCGACTATATTTTCCTTCCATTTATTGTTAACGGGAAGGAAAAGCCGGGAAATAAGACATTTAACTGTAATTGTCCATGGATTCAGACTTACCCTTTCATGGTAAAAGCTGCCATGCGGGATAAGGTTGATGAATCAAAACTACTTATACCTACCCTCCATTTCAGGTTTTTCGAAAGAGCTCTAATCGGAGAGATGACCGGCTATTTCAGTGAAAAATTTGGTATCAGTAAGGCAGAGATTAAAAAGGCAGTTTACAAAGCTGACGAAATCCAGACTTCATTTGAAAAACGACTTATTGATTACGGGAAAGATGTGCTTGCTTCGATTCCTGAAAACTGCCGTCCGGTAATCTTGTTAGGAAGACCATATAACTCAACTGATCAGCACCTCAACCTTGGCCTTGTTGAAAAGCTGATAAATCAGAATGTAATGCCTATTCCGCTCGATATGCTTGATCTGTCGCCATATAAAATCTTTGATAACTACCGGAATATGTATTGGCCAAACGGGCAAAAGCTTATTGCTGCAGCCCAGATGGTAGCACAGCACAAAAACTTCCATGCAGTTTATATCAGTAATTTCCGTTGCGGACCCGACTCGTTTATCTGGCACTACATTACTGAAGAACTTAAAGGTAAACCATTTCTTCATCTTGAAGTAGATGAACATTCTGCTGATGCAGGTATGATTACACGTATCGAAGCTTTTCTGGATAGCCTGAGCGGAGCTGAGCAAAATCAGAAAAATGACCTGGAGATCTTCAGACCACGACCAAGTCCCTCGGCTCCTCAAAAAGACAAGGTTATGTATTTCCCATATATGAATGATGGTGCCTATATGCTGGCAGCTGCTGCCAGAAGCTGTGGAATTCAATCTGAGGTCCTGCCAAAGCAGACAGAAGAAGATCTTGCAATAGGCAGAAAATATACATCATCAAAAGAGTGTTTCCCAATGATCTGTGTTACAGGAAGTTTTATTAAAAAACTACAGGAACCCGGTGCAGATCCTTCCAAAATGAGTTTCTTCATGCCCGATCATAATGGTCCATGCCGTTTTGGCCAATATAACCATTTTCACAGGATCCTCTTCGACAGGCTTGGCTATAAAGAAGCAGAACTGATAACACCTTCAAATGACACCTCATATGAAGATGTTGCCGGTGAACATGGTCAGAAATTCAGGATAAATGCATGGAAAGGATTTATTGTCTCAGATTACCTGAGAAAAATTTACAGGGAGACGCGCCCTTATGAGATAAATAAAGGCGATTCAGATAATTTATACCTTCAATCATTGTCGCGGTTGGAAAAATGTATTGAGAATGGTTCAAAAGGTCTTCATAAGGTTCTGACTGAAATTGCTAAAGATTTTATGGCAATAAAAGTAGATAAAAGCGAAAGAAAACCCGTGGTAGCAATTATCGGAGAGATTTTTATGCGGGATAATGCGGGCAGCAACGGTAATATTGCCAACCGTCTCGAAGAGCTTGGAGTTGAAATAATTGTAGGTCCCTTCTCTGAATGGATATATTATTCAACACACCGGTTTACGAGGGATAGCAGATGGAAAAATGATAATAAAGGTATTCTGAAATCCAAAATCCAGGGTGTTGGTCAGGATATAATTGCTGCTAACCTGGTAAGAGGTATTGAAAAGTTCGTGGACCATGAAAAGGATGTATCGCTTCACGATATGCTGAGTCTGTGTAATACGTATGTGAATCAGTATTATGACGGAGATCCGGCTATAGCAATGGGAACATCCGTCGCCCTGACAAAAAAAGGTGTTTCCGGGCTGGCTGCCATTCTGCCTTTTACCTGTATGCCAGGTACACTGATAGCTTCGGTAAGTGATTCATTCAGAAAAGACCATAACAATATTCCATTCATTAATATTGCATATGATGGTCAGGATACTGTATCGCTGGATACCAGACTTCAGGCATTCGTTTTCCAGGCTAAGGAATATGCTTTGGCTGCGAAACTTGTTAAGGAAACCGTTTGATCAACCTTTTATAACTGAAGTTACTTTTTTATAGAGTGCATCAACTTTTGAAGCAGGATCTCCAGCTCCAAGAGTTTCAAGGGGAAGATAACCCTGAAATCCGCATTGCCTTACAATAGCAATAACTTTGGAATAATCTGTATCTGTCTGGGTATCATTAATAAATACCTTTTCCTTTAGCTGCCACGATATGGCATGCTTTGCATTCTGTGCAATTTCACTGTATGGATCAGGAGAGTGGTAGCTGCCGATGTCGAGCATTAATCCGACCCATTCAGGGTTAACCAGTTTCATAAGCTTGTCAATCTCTGAAGCATTTTTAAGGTAATCGTTGTGATTCTGAATGGCAATCACAACTCCATGATTTTTACCAAATTCAGCACATTCGTTAATATCGTCAGCAATCCATTTTAACTTCTCTTCCCAGGTAAATGCTTCTTTCGACAGATTTCCTGTAAAAACCCTGATAAATGAGGCGCCTAATTTTTCGGCAACAATGATCCACTCTTTTACAAGTTTCTTCTCATCGGTTCTTTTCGCAGGGTCGGACCATGTGAAATCATTTCTGACACCAGTGCTGCATATTTCCAGTCCGATGTTAAAAGCCTTCTTCTTTAAACTATAGATCACCTCGTCAGATGGCACTGCAGGATAGCCGGGCAAATAATAACCTGTAAGGTCAACTCCGCCAAATCCTGTTCTGACACAAAAATCAAACATATCACTGATAGACATAGTACCTGCTCTCAGGGGTTTATCAAAGGAATAGGCATTCAGACTCAGTTTTAAATTTTCGCTGATTGTACCCCCTGATTCCGGCTCGCCCGAATTATTATTACTTGCGAATAATGGCAAACCTGCTGACCCAATTCCGGCAACCGCTATGGAACGTGCGAATAATCGCCTTGTTATCTTCTTTGATTCTTTCATTTTTACTTATAATATTTGAATAAAATACTTTTCAATATTCAGAGTTGAGCTGAGCGTAGCCGAAGCTCAACCCATTACCTTAAATCCCAACTCCTTCAATATATTTCTGATACTGTCAGTTCCTCCCGTAAGGTTGATGCTAAAGGATGGAAACTCTCGTCTGAGTGGGTAATCGCCCCGCTGTTTTTCAAAGTCAGAGGGAGAAAACCGAAATTTCATATCATCCTCTGTTATATTGTATGTATGAAAAACTGCTTCTCTCAATATCTCTTCATCAGTTTTTCCAATGGCATCAATTGAAATTCCGTGTGCAGGAGGTTGAGGAAGATCTTCAGGGTACCAGTCATCTAAAGGAAGTCCAAAAAAGCCCGATAAAGAGTTGACAACCATAGCCGTTCCATTTGCTTTTCCATCGGTAGAATAACCTGCAATATGTGGAGTTGCTATGAAGGAAGCAGCCATGAGTTCATGATCAATGTCAGGTTCATTTTCCCATACATCTATGACAGAACCTCCCAGTTTACCCGAGATAAGAGTTCTTTTCAGGGAAGCTGTATCAGTAACTTCGCCTCGTGATGAGTTGATGAACCAGGCACCTTTTTTCATCTTTTTAAAACTCCTGTCATTAAAAAGATGATAAGTACTGTTTTTACCTACTATATTCAGAGGCACGTGAAGAGTAATAATATCCGATTCATTAAGAATATTGCCCATAGTGACAAAATTCCAGGATCCCTCCTTTTCCGCCCTTGGCGGATCGCACAGGAGAATCTTCATTCCCAGTATCCCTGCCAGCTTTTCAACTTTTGAACCTACATTCCCGACACCAACAATGCCAATGGTCTTATCCCTCAGGTTCAGACGGAATTCAGAAGCTACTTTAATCAATGCTGCAGCAATATATTGTTGAACTGAAGAGGAATTGCAACCAGGGGCATTTGTCCAGACTATATTATGCTTTTTACAATATCTGGTGTCAATATGGTCAAATCCAATAGTTGCTGTACCGATAAACCTGACTTTTGTACCTTTGAGAAGACTTTCTGTACATTTGGTTCTTGTCCTTACCAGTAAGGCATCAACATCTTTCAGTGATGAGCTTTGAATCTGATTGCCAGGCAAATAGACTACTTCTGCGAAAGGCTCCAGGGCTCCTCTTAAAAAAGGTATTTTATCATCGGCAACAATTTTCATTCCATAAGAAATTTGAGTGAAAGTTAGTACTTTTTAGCAGTCAGAAACACATTTTAAATAATGAAATACAAAAATATCAGGCTTATCACCTATTTTTTATAAATTGCCGCCCTTTACAATACTATCCATATTTCCATATCTATTTATCGTATAATAATTATTGCCATTTTTTTATGCCATGTTATCTCCTTTCTCCGGTATTTCTGATCCTTTTAGGCTCATCTTCCCTTTTTGCCCAACCCGAAACTAAAGCAATTTTCACTGATACTCCTCCTGCAATTGACGGATCGATAACTGAAGATGTATGGCTTAAAGCTTCAATGGTCAATGAATTAATTCAGAGAGAACCATTCGAAGGTGAGCCTGTTTCGGAGAAAACAGAGTTTTATTTTTTATATGATCATAACAATATTTATATCGGCATCCGATGCTTTGATGATCCGAAAGGCATAACAGCCAAAGAGTTAGCACGTGATGTCAGTTTAGGTGAAGATGATCGTGTTCAGATAATATTTGATACTTATCTCGACGGACGAAGCGGATACTGGTTCCAGATTGGTCCCAGGGGTAGTATAGGTGATGCTCTTGTGAATGAAAATGGACAGGATTTTAATAAGTCCTGGGATGGCCTTTGGGATGGAAAGGCAACAATTACCAAAGATGGCTGGGAGGGAGAACTTATTATTCCCTTTAAAACTATGGGATTTAAAAAAGGTAACAGTACATGGGGGATGAAACTTATAAGACATATAAAGAGAAAGTCAGAATCCTCATACTGGCCTGCTACCTCCATCAATGCCAACAAATGGCAGATGTCTGACGCCGGAAGAATAACCGGACTAACAGATATTACTCAGGGTATCGGACTCGATGTAATACCTTACCTTACTGGCGGTATAAGCAAGAAACAGGATGTAGACCCAAAGTCAGTACTCGACGTAGGGATGGACGCATTTTACCAGATAACACCATCTCTGAAAGCTGCAGTTACAATAAATACAGATTTTGCCCAGACAGAAGTAGACGAGAAGCAGATCAACCTTACCCGGTTTAATCTTTTCTTCCCTGAAAAAAGAGATTTCTTCCTTGATGGTGCAAATTATTTCAGCTTTGGGATAAACGGGGATAGAGAAAATCCCCAGGGTACACAAATGATACCTTTCTTCTCAAGGAGAATCGGTCTGGATGCCTCCGGTAACCCGGTTCCAATCAAATATGGTGGAAAATTTACAGGTAAAGTTGGTGAATGGAATATCGGAATGCTTCATATAAAGGATAATAATGAGTGGGAAAACCCGGGATATACTGTGGGCAGATTATCCAGAAATCTTGGGAAACAATCCTCAATAGGGTTAATTGGAACAAACGGGAATGCTTTTTCAAATCTTAATAATTCACTGGCAGGAATAGATCTGAAGCTTGCGAGTTCAGTTGTGTCGGGGAATAAAAATGTTTCATACAACCTTTATGGATTAAAATCCTTTACTGATAGCCTGTCAGGGAACGATATTTCATTTGGAACTGAAATCAATTATCCAAACGATCTTTTTAATTTCAGGATAGGGTATTTGCAGATAGGAGAAGATTTTACTCCGGGGCTTGGTTTTCTGCCGCGAAAGAATATTCGCGATTTCTACGGCAGCATAGGGATTGGTCCTCGTCCGAAAAATTCACCCGTAATGCAAATTAAATCAGGCATTAAGTACGCTTTCATATCCGATCTGAAGAACGGAGGATTGCAGACTTCCCAGGTATCTTTTGATATTTCAGATATCATGTTTTTAAGTGGCGACCTTATCTCGTTGTCATCTCAGCACCAGTTTGAGGCACCCCAGAAGGATTTCAATATTTACGGGAGTTTTGTTATTCCTGTTGATGAATATAGTTTCTGGAGACATTCATTACAGCTCACATCCGCAAAAAGAAGGAATTTCTGGGCAGCAGCAAAATTAGGTATAGGCTCATTCTATTCAGGAAAGCGTACCGACTGGCTGATGCAGGTAGGGTATAAAGTATCTGTTCCGGTGTATATTGGTCTTGAGTCCGACCTGAAACATGTATCTCTGCCGGATGGAAATTTCACTACACAGATCTACCGCATAAATCTTAACTTTCTTTTCAGTCCTAATATCTCATGGTACAATTTTGCACAATACGAAAACCAGACTGAAACTGTTGGCTGGCAATCAAGGTTTCAATGGATTATCAGACCGGGGAAAGAGATCTTCCTTGTGTTCAACTCCCCTTTGATTGACCCTCTTGAACGCTTCAAACCGGAGGTTTACGAAGCAAGGGTAAAGGTGAAATATACGATTCGGTTTTAATAAACAATTTGTTTTCCCCTCTGTGTTGCTCTGTGATCCCGATAGCTATCGGGACTCTGTGAACCTCTGTGAAAGTTCTTCAGTTTTTTTGTTACACAGAGAGCCACAGAGAAGACACAGAGAGCCACAGAGATTATTCGATGATTGTCATCTCGTTCAACAGATATCCTGCACCTGCAAATTTGTCTATAATAAACAGGGCATACCTGATATCGAGACTGATATTACGGCTCTGTTCCGGGTTAAAGGCAAGATCACTGGCAACACCCTCCCATGCCCTGTCGAAGTTAACCCCTATCAACTGGCCATCAGCATTTATTACCGGACTCCCTGAATTGCCGCCTGTTGTATGATTATTAGCGATAAAACACACTGGGACTTCCCCATTCTGAGTATAGGGTCCGAAATCCCTCGTTCTGTACAATTCCCTCAATTTATCTGGAACATCATAATCATAGATTTCCGGATTATCCTTTTCTATTATTCCTTTCAGTGTTGTATAATAAGTAAAAAATACGGCATCTCTCGATATATATCCTTTAACAGTTCCATATGTTACCCGAAGTGTTGAATTGGCATCAGGATAAAAAACTCTCTCCGCATCAAACTCCATCTGAGCTGCCATATAGTTCCTGTTCAGATTTTGTATCTCTTCATTAATACGATTCAAATGAGGCTCGACATTCAATGCTATAAACTCTGTTACATTTGCCGCAAGCAGGTAGAAAGGATCTTTTTTCAATCCTGGAAGTGAGGATTTATCGAGACCTGCTACATATTCTGCAAACCTGTCCCTATCAGTGAAAACAGAAACTTTATACAGTTTATTTGCTGCTTTTATAAAATTACCTTCATAGGCTTTCATCAGTTTAATATACTCCGGAGCCTGCCATTTGGATTCGAGGTTTGCCCCATACATTGTCATCAATGAAACAAAAAGCTTTTTATCTGTCTCCCTGTTATAGTTTTTAAAGAAGTTGTTCCCGGTCTCTATCAGATTGATTTTGTAGGCCTCAATTTGCCCATCATCTCCATTATTCAAGATCAGATCGACCAAAGGTTCCAGGTTTTTTGCGAGACTTACGGCTTCAATGCCATTTCTGAAAAAAACTTCATTTGTATAGCTGTTAGCCAGATTATACTGTTTTAATTCCTCATATAACTCTTTGAGTCTTGGCAGGATAGCTCCATATCGCATCTGATTAAACTGATCAGAATTAATCCATGTTGTTATTTTGTTTTCAAACTCAATCTTCTTTTCGATTGTTTTCATCTTTTCCAATCCGAGGTTCTCTCCCATCCATCTTTTCCATGAGTTGGAAATGCCTGCTATCTTTGCAGAATATTGTATCCTGATCAGAGGATCAGAATTCATCCCGGTTTCCATAATTTCAATCTTCCTGGTTCTTATCCCGATCAGTTTAGGATTTAAAAAGTTCTTAACCATATCTATATGATATGAGGAAACATACTCTGAGGTAGATCCCGGATAACCGAAAACCATGGTAAAATCTCCCTCCTCAACTCCCTTAAGGGATATTGGAAAATAATATGCAGGTCTAAAAGGGATATTCTCCTTTGAGAATTCCGCTGGCTTATTATCCTTGCCCGCATAAATTCTGAAAAGAGAAAAATCACCTGTATGGCGGGGCCAGATCCAGTTATCCGTATCACCACCAAACTTTCCAATAGCTGAAGGGGGAGCCCCAACCAGTCGGATATCCCTGAATGTCTCATTAACAAAGAGAAAATACTGGTTACCCATGAAAAACGGCCTGACAACAGCAGAATAACTGTTGCCCGAAGTAGCCTCTTTTCTAATTTCGTCAATATGAGAGTTAACTAATTTATCACGTTCACTATCATCCATATGAGGATTTACCCCTTCCAGGACTTTTTCAGTTACATCTTCCATCCTTTTAAGAAATGTAACATTGAGACCTGGATTAGGCAGTTCCTCTGCCAGCGACATGGCCCAGAATCCATCCGTCAGATAATCATGCTGCAGAGAAGAATGTTTCTGAATCAGACCATAGCCGCAGTGATGATTTGTTATAAGCAGCCCGTTTGAAGATATAAGCTCTCCTGTACAACCTCCACCAAAGCTGACTATTGCATCTTTCATGCAGGCTTTATTTACACTGTAAATGTCATCTGCCTGAAGTTTAAAACCTTTCTCCTGCATCAGCTTAATATTGTATTTTTCGATGAGAAGAGGTATCCACATACCTTCGTCAGCTATTAATGCAGGTGTTAAGAAAATTGTTATAAACAACCAGATCGTAAGTAGTTTTTTCATCATATTTTGTAATTATTTATTGATCTTCGGATTCCTGTTTCTAAATTCAATATAAGAATATTTTGTTTCATAATTGATATTTTTTTTTTATCTTTCCTGATATAAGAGAAATAACTTATTATCGCATAGAAATTTAAATACTAACAGTCATGAAAACAAACATTATTCTGACAACCACATTGACATGTTTGTTGATATGCAATGTAATATATCCCCAAACCGGGGAGAGTAAATTCAAAATGGTAGTTGTTAATGCTAATGAGAGAAAGGTTTCTCCGCTTCTACCATCCTTCTCAATTAATAATCTAAGTTTCACTGACTCAAATATGAACCGGCAACTTGACGCAAAAGAAGATGGCTCCATCCGGTTCTATATAAAGAATACAGGAACAGTATTGTTAAAAGGACTTAGTGTAAATTTAAACATTCCTAACAGCACAATAGGGATAAACTTCAATAGCAAATATTCGGTTGATCAAATTGCCCCGGGAGATTCAGCCATTGTTAATATTCCCTTACAGGCAGATGAAAAGATAAAGGATGGGATTGTACCGTTTGATATCTTAATTACAGACTCATATAGCGATAGTACAAAAACTGCAAAACTGGATATTATGACTAAGGAGATATCAATGGCACCTGTTTTTGCATGGATTAATCCAGCTGCGGTCTATGACAGTACCGACTTTGCAATTTTTAATGTAAACGGAGTAGTAAAGACAAATTTAAATATTACTGGCTTAAAAGTATATGTCAACGGACAGGTACCGAACGACAATAGAGGATTTGATGTGCTCCCCTCTGAAAATCCGAATGAATACAAAATTACACGATCAATAATGCTGAGTGAAGGAATAAATGAAATTAAGATCGAAGCCAAAACCAGTCAGGGTATGACAATGTCGGATCCACGCATAATAAATTATTTTGTACAGAAAATTAATCATTCGTATGTTGAACGACGTTTGGCACTTGTAATTGGAAATGCTGACTATGTAAATAGCAATGCCTTGCAGAATCCTTTAAACGATGCAAAAGCTATTGCTGCTGCATTAAAAGATGTAGGATTTACTGTCCTGCTATTCCTTGATTCTGATCTGAAGACTATGAAAAAAGCCATGGATGAATTTGGTGAAAAACTTCGGGAATATACAATTGGTTTGTTCTATTATGCCGGTCATGGAATCCAGGTTAAAGGGAATAATTATCTTATTCCTGTTGATGCTCTTCTTAAAGTTGAACAGGATGTTGATTATGACTGTGTTGACGCAGGAAGATTACTTGGCAAAATGGAATCAGCTGGCTCAAGTACCAATATTGTCATTCTTGATGCATGCCGTGACAATCCGTTTGCCCGATCCTGGAGCGGGAGAAGCGCAGGTCAGGGGGAAACAGGACTGGCTTTTATGAATGCTCCATCAGGATCAATTGTTGCTTATGCTACATCCCCGGGAAAAACGGCATCAGATGGTAAAGGTAAAAACGGACTTTATACTGAAGCTTTCCTGAAATATGTGAAAATTCCCAATTTATCAATAGAAGACTTTTTCAAAAATGTCAGAATCGAAGTTGAAAGAAGTTCAAACAGAACACAAACACCATGGGAGTCTACTTCACTTAAAGGCAATTTCTATTTCACTATTAAATAATTCATCATCTGTAAGGGATTTTCAAAAACCATTTTAAAATGAAATATTCAATAATAATATTGCTTATTACTCTTATTTTCAAACAATCATGTTCTGGTCAGACCAAGGCAAAGATATCAGACGTTGATTTCCATCTGGAAGACAGGTATATTGTTGTAAATTACAATCTGTTTGGTGCCTTGCCAAAGGAACAACTTACGATTGAGCTTACATTTATTACTGAAAATAATGAAACTATCATTCCAAAGACTGTGCATAATGATGTTGGCACTAATATTTTTACTGATGGTTCAAAAGTAATACTTTGGGATATTGTTGCTGATCAGGTAATTCTATCTGGAAGTATTAAAGCAAAAGTTACTATTACATCTTCCAAAATTCTGTTCCGTGGCCCTTCAAATGCACTCCTTTCAATATTAATACCTGGCCTTGGAGGTTATTTTGTTGACACTCACAAAGCACGATCTGTTTTAACTACAATCAGTACTGTTGGGCTGTTAACTTTTGGAATAGCACAAAAAATTCAGGCAGATAAATACTATACGGACTATACAACAACTACAGTAAATACTTTAAAGCAAGGTCTGTATAATAAATATAATGATGCCCATAATAATTACCTTGTCACCACCAAAATTGCCGCAGGAATATGGATATTTGATGTTATCTATGTTACAATTAAGGGTGCCCGAAATAAAAATCTGGCAAATTCATCGTATCAAGGATATATTGAGGATGGCCCCAGACTATACTATGTAAACAATGGATTACAACTGGGATACTCTGTGTCATTTTAACTTGAAGGCAGACAAAACTAATCCCGTAAATGCCCCATCATTTCATTTCTCTGAAAAACCGGCACCAGGCAAAGTCAGATATTTATGCCAGAAAACATAAGTATTATTAAGTAAAAAAATTAGAATTAAAAGATAATTTCAAGCATGCTGTATGAAAAATTAAAATTTGGTGCAGTGTTCGTGTTAAGCCTGGGTTTGACAGCAATATCTGCACAAACAGTGACAGACATTGATGGCAATTCTTATACAACTGTGACCATTGGCACTCAAAGCTGGATGGGCAGTAACTTAAAAACAACCAGATACCGAAATGGCGATTTAATAGGAACAACCTCTTTCCCAACAAAAGATATAAGAGGTGAAAACTCACCAAAATACCAGTGGGCTTATGATGGGAAGGAGAGCAATGTAGCAACATATGGCAGGTTATACACATGGTATGCAACAACTGACAGCAGGGGAGTATGCCCCGTCGGTTGGCATGTACCAGCCGATGCAGAATGGTCAATATTAACTACCTTTCTGGGTGGAGAAATTGTAGCGTATAGCAAACTAAAAGAAGCAGGGGAATTCCATTGGATTAAGTATGATACCGGAACTAATGAAACAGGTTTTACAGCACTACCAGGTGGTATACGCAACAGCAGGGGCCCATTCGATGATATTGGCAGCAGCTGTAACTGGTGGAGTTCAACTGAGCTCAGTGCCTACGAAGCATGGTACAGGCAAATGAATTACAATTCCAGTATAGTATTCAGGTATCCTTATCTTAAAAGGAATGGTTTTTCTGTACGATGTATTAAAAATTAATTATTAGTAGCTTGTAACCATTTCTAAGTGCGACTATTTTAATACAAAACTTTGAAGTTCCCTATAGAGTCTCTGAACCGGTAACCCCACAACATTGGAATATGATCCCTCAATATAGCTGCATCCTGCCAATCCGATCCACTCCTGGATTCCATAAGCACCTGCTTTATCGTATGGTTTGTAATTTTCAACATAGTACCGAATCTCCTCATCGGATAAAATATCGAATGTGACCTTTGTTGAAACAGAAAATGTTTTCTCTTTCAATAATGAGAAAATAGAGACAGCAGTTATTACTTCATGAGTATTACCTGACAGATCATTTAGCATCAGAACAGCATCTTCAGCATCTGCCGGTTTCCCGAGTATCTTATTATCACACCACACTATCGTATCTGCTGTAATTACAATCTCGTTCTCTGAGAGGTCATCTTTGAACGAGAGTGCCTTCTGATGTGCAACATATAATGCAATCTCTTCACCGGTAAGTCCTTCAGGGTAATTTTCATTAAACTCTTTGAGACAAACTTCAAAGTTAAGTCCAAGTTCCAAAAGTAGCTGGCGTCTGCGGGGAGATCGTGATGCAAGTATTATTCTGTAATTATTCAGATTATCCTTTAACATAATCAGACGAGGTTCCAGGTAAGTAATATTTTCACCACCACAGCATAGAGTACACCTGTCAGCATTACAATTTTCATGAGGCTGCTTGCGGTGTGAAGCTGCTTCCTGTTCCTGCTTGCAATCACTTTATAAATAACCAGTATAAGAGGCAAGATTATTGTACCGGAAATCCAAATCAAAGTTATGGTATCATGAAGGTAAAGGTTCCACACAATAAAAAGCATAATCATTGTCAGGAGTATCAGGCTTACTGAAACAATTTTTGCAGGCAACACTCCGATAACTACCGGCACAGTATTTCTACCATAGGCAACATCTCCTTCAAAATCTTCAATATCCTTGATTATTTCCCGTGTGAGTGTGGAGAGAAATGCGAAAAGCGCAAATCCTCCTACCCAGTACAGAATAAAGTCGATCTGAGGAGGTTCTGTTGAGAAAAGAGTGTAATACTTAAATAATGCAGGCCATTCATAAAAGAGCACAAGCAAAGGAATAAGTGCTGTCAGAATGGCAACAATAACATTACCTATTAAAAACTGTCTTTTGTAGCTTGCAGAATAAAAATAAAGCAACCCTGAAACGATGAGGAAAATAGATCCCATTGCAATGTAATCTGCTTTCCAGGAGATATATACTCCAATTGCAACACCTGCCAAATTCAAAAGATTATGCCACATCATTGCCTGACGTCTTGGGACCTTGGTCCCTACAATGACTTTGCCCTTGTTGATAAGGTCAGTTTTAATGTCGAAATAATCGTTAATGACATATCCACCTGCAGTTATAAACACCGTAGCAGCAACCAGTAAAACAAAGTTATACCATGGAAACTGAAGTACCATGAAGGTCTCTTCTCCAATTCCCTTTAGAAGGACAACACTTACTTTGCTGATTATCGGGGCTATAACAGCATATCTCATCAGTACCATTGTGAGGATAACAATGAGTAGATTTTGCCATCTGATCAGTTTTAGAAATGCCCTCATATTTCACCAGGTAAAAGCGTCAGAATCCATCCAATTATCATGTAGTCTTAATACCTGCTCAATTACATCTCTTACACAGCCCTCCCCACCCTTCTTATCTGATATGTAAGCAGATATCTGTTTGATCTCACTATCTGCATCGGAAGGGCAGACTGCAACGCCTGCATATTTCATCACTTCAAAATCAGGGATATCATCACCCATGTATAAGACATCCGATTTATTAAGATTGTATTTATTAAGAAAAGAATTAAAATGATCAAGTTTTGACCTGCTGTTAAGAAAAATATCTTTTACACCAAGATGTTTAAGTCTCTTTTGATACTCTTTTGAACCGCTGCCTGAGATGACTCCAACGTAATAACCTTTTTTTACAGCAAGTTGCAAAGCATATCCGTCACGAAGATTAACTGTTCTGCTGGGGACTCCAAAAGAATTAAGGTTTATAGTCTGCAATGACAATACACCATCAATATCAAAAATAAATCCTTTTACGTTTACAAGATCTTCCTTAAAATTAGCCATACATCACAGTTTTTTATGGTACTCAATTATTGCTCTTGTCATATCGCTGTATGTTCTCTGCATATCAGATGAGAAAGATAGCAATTTCAGATGTTTTTCAATAATATTCTTATCATTTCGAACAGCTGGCCCCGTTTGCGATTTTTCCGGTCCAAGCTCTATTGCTTTTAAAATAGTTTCGTTTATTAATGGAACGAGTATTTCAAAGGGAAATCCCGATTTCAAAGCTACCTCTTTCCCAACAGTAAGCATATGGTTAGTAAAATTACAGGCAAATACTGCAGCCAGATGAAGTGTCATTCTGTGCTCTGTATCAGCATAATAGACTTTGCCTCCTATAGATTTGGCAATCTCTTCCAAAGTTGTGGATGACTTTTTATCAGACGATTCCAGGAAAAAAGGAAGATCCTGAAAATCGACTCTTCTCTCCTTTGAAAAAGTTTGTAAAGGATAAAAAATGGCCTTTCTTGCTATTCTTTCAGGAAATACATCCAGACCAATACTGCCAGCGGTATGTGCAACCAGAGTATGAGCTCCGCATCTAAGTCTGTCCAGAACACCCTTAAGTCGGTGGTCCGGTACAGAAACAATTATCACATCAGCCGAATCAGGAAAAATGAGTTCCTGCGACCATAAGGCATTACAACATTCAGCCAGTGAACGACAGCTATCAATTGATTCAGATACAATTAGTTCAATCTTGTATCCTGTTGATGACAACTCCCTGCATAAAGCTCCTGCTACCCTACCGGCCCCTGCAAAAGATATGCTGTACTGATTCATTAAGGAAATTTTCTGAAATATACAAAATTGCCTGCATTTCTATGCTAAGCAAGAAGCGCAAAAGAGTCTATTTCTTCCCGTAAAGATCCACGGTGACATCCGAAACCTGGCACATATAGACCTTATAATAAGTCTGGTAGGAATAATTGCTGCTCTGGTAAAGATAGTTGCACTCCCAAAAAACTTCGCCCGATACAAGAAGTATATCACCTGAAGCATAGTCATCAAACTTTGAACTCATCTCACCAGGATTACAGAAATTGTAAGTTGAATATGGATCATCCAGCAATGAAAATGTGATACTGGTTTTTGTCTCATTATAATAAACCCTGGCCTGTCTGGTGTCAAGAGTAAACAAAACATCTTTCCCGCAACCGCAACGTGCCTGTTTCTTGCAACCTGAATAAGAAATGAGAGGTGCAATCATTATCAGCACAACAAAAATTCTTCTAATTATGGCTCCTCTCATTTTATATATTTTAATGGCTAATATAATTTAACAAACGGTTAAAACAGACATTTATTTCAAGCCTGGGCTGTCGGGCCTCCAAAATTTAACGGCATAATTGGTCCTGATCCCTGTACCTCTTTGATAGTCCCATGAACAGATTCAAATTTGGCAATATTATCCTTAAGAGCAGCTACAAGCCTTTTTGCGTGCTCGGGTGTAAGAATTATCCTCGATTTAACCTGTGCCTTGGGTATTCCAGGCATTATTCTGACAAAATCGATAACGAATTCAGAAGCTGAATGGGTTATAACAGCCAGGTTAGAATAGGTTCCCTGGGCAATTTCCTCATTCAGTTCAATGTTGATCTGAGTCGGATTCTTGGGATCAGTCATGGCGATTAATATCTATACATTATTTGAGACATCGGCTTCAACTTCATGTTCTGCAGCAACCACAAGGTTCTCATACTCCTCAAGTGAACCTACAATTATGCTGTTGTATTGCCTTTGCCCTGTTCCTGCAGGTATAAGATGTCCAACAATAACATTTTCCTTAAGTCCTTCAAGCCTGTCAACCTTCCCTAAGATTGCAGCTTCGTTAAGCACTTTTGTTGTCTCCTGGAACGAAGCAGCTGAGAAGAAGCTGTTTGTCTGCAAAGCTGCCCTGGTAATACCCTGTAAAACCTGGCTTGAAGTGGCAGGAATTGCGTCTCTCGCCTCAACTACCTTAAGGTCTTTACGTTTCAGAACGGAATTATCATCTCTAAGTTTACGAGCTGAAACAATCATACCCGGTCTCAGCGTTTGTGAATCTCCGGCGTCAATAATTACCCTTTTACCATAGATCCAGTCATTTTCATCCATAAAATCAAGTTTGTCAACAACCTGTCTTTCAAGGAATTTAGTGTCACCCGGATCAACAATCTCAACCTTACGCATCATCTGCCTGACAATGATTTCAAAATGTTTGTCATTTATCTTAACTCCCTGCAGACGGTATACCTCCTGAATCTCATTAACGATATACTCCTGAACCTTTGTCGGTCCTTTAATAGCAAGAATATCGGATGGAGTTATCGCTCCGTCTGAAAGAGCAACGCCAGCCTTCACATAATCATTCTCCTGAACAAGTATCTGTTTTGAAAGTGGAACAAGGTATTTTTTTATCTCATCAGTTTTTGACTTGATCGAAATTTCCCTGTTTCCTCTTTTTATCTTTCCGAATGTTACCTCACCATCTATTTCCGAAACAATTGCAGGATTAGACGGGTTACGGGCTTCAAAAAGTTCGGTAACCCGTGGGAGGCCACCCGTTATATCACCAGATTTTCCTACGGCACGTGGTATTTTTGCAAGTACCTCACCAGCCTCAATTACTACATCGGTATCGACCACCAGGTGTGATCCTACCGGCAGATTATATACTCTGAGTTCTTCACCTTTCCCGGTTAAGATCTTTATTGCAGGATTCTTTGTTTTATCCCTGCTCTCAATAATTACCTTCTCTTTAAATCCTGTCTGCTCATCAGATTCTTCCCTGAATGTAATACCTTCAATGAGAAAGTCGTATGCAATTTTACCTTGCATTTCTGAAATAATTACTGCATTGAATGGATCCCATTCACAAATGAGTTTCCCCTTTTCAATCTCCTGTCCTGGTTTTATGTAGAGCTTCGACCCATAAGGAATTGTGTGTGTTGTAAGGGCAATGCCTGTTTTTTTGTCTACTATCCTCAATTCTGCCAGACGTCCGATAACAATATCTATATCACCTTTTTCTGCATCTTTTTTTGGAACTGTTCTGATCTCTTCAATCTCCGCTATTCCACTATATCTTGCTATCAATCTGGATTCAGTTGTAATATTAGAAGCTGTTCCTCCAACATGGAAAGTACGTAGAGTCAGCTGAGTACCCGGCTCACCAATACTCTGTGCAGCAATAACACCAACTGCTTCACCTTTCTGAACCATCAAACCATTAGCCAGGTTACGGCCATAGCATTTGGCACATACTCCTCTTTTTGACTCACACGTAAGAACTGAACGTATCTCAACCTGCTCAATCGGAGAATCTTCAATTTTCTTTGCAAGATCTTCATTAAGTTCAGTCCCGGCTTCCACTATAAGTTCACCGGTAAGCGGGTGATATACATTATGAACAGTAGTACGTCCCAGAATTCTTTCGTATAGCGATTCTACAGATTCCTCGTTCTTTTTTATAGCTGTTGCCACCAATCCTCTGAGAGTTCCGCAGTCTTCTTCGTTTATGATAACATCCTGTGAAACATCAACAAGGCGGCGAGTGAGATAACCGGCATCTGCAGTTTTCAATGCTGTATCGGCAAGTCCTTTCCTCGCTCCATGGGTTGAAATAAAATACTCAAGAACTGATAATCCCTCCTTAAAGTTTGACAGAATAGGGTTTTCGATGATCTCAGAGCCTGCTGAACCCGATTTTTGAGGTTTTGCCATAAGGCCCCTCATACCTGAAAGCTGACGGATCTGTTCTTTAGACCCCCTTGCTCCTGAATCGAGCATCATATAAACAGAGTTGAAACCCTGTTTATCATTCGACAGCTGCTTCATCAGCGTCTGGGTAAGCCTTGCATTAACATGTGTCCAGATATCGATGATCTGGTTGTATCTTTCATTATTGGTAATGAATCCCATACTATAGTTATTCAATACCTCTTCAACCTGCTCATATCCCTCAGCAACAAACTTGATCTTTTCCTCAGGAATAATAACATCATCAAGGTTAAAAGACAGTCCGCCTTTAAATGCAGAATAGAATCCAAGGTTTTTGATTGCATCAAGAAAATCAGCTGTTTTTGCCGTTCCTGCAAGTTTCAGAACCCGTCCGATAATATCCCTTAACGATTTTTTTGTAAGTATTTCATTTATATATCCAACCTCTCTTGGTACATACTGGTTGAAGATTATTCTTCCCACAGTTGTTTCAACGAGATGATTAATGTATTCACCATCAACTATGTCATCAACTTTTACATTGATAATAGCATGAAGCTCTACTACACCTTCATTATAGGCTATATTAACCTCTTCTTTGGAATAAAAGGTAAGGCCTTCTCCTTTTACCTTCTCCGTTTCAGTACTCTTTCTACCCTTGGTTATATAGTAAAGTCCAAGTACCATATCCTGCGATGGGACTGTTATCGGAGCACCATTAGCAGGGTTCAATATATTATGGGAAGCCAGCATAAGCATCTGAGCCTCAAGTACTGCACCATTGCCAAGTGGAAGATGAACAGCCATCTGGTCACCGTCAAAGTCAGCGTTAAAGGCAGTACATACAAGTGGGTGCAGCTGGATTGCTTTCCCTTCAATAAGTTTAGGCTGGAATGCTTGAATACCAAGTCTGTGTAGTGTTGGAGCACGGTTTAGAAGAACTGGGTGTCCCTTCAGAACATTTTCAAGGATATCCCAAACCACAGGATCTTTTCTATCGACAATCTTTTTAGCTGATTTAACTGTTTTTACTATTCCTCGTTCTATCAGTTTACGTATGATAAATGGTTTGTAAAGTTCAGCTGCCATATCCTTTGGCAGACCGCATTCGTGCAGATCCAGTTCAGGGCCAACAACAATCACGGAACGTGCGGAATAATCAACTCGCTTGCCAAGAAGGTTCTGACGGAAACGCCCCTGTTTTCCTTTGAGACTATCGCTCAGAGACTTAAGAGGCCTGTTAGCATCTGTCTTAACGGCATTAGCTTTTCGCGAATTATCGAAAAGGGAATCAACGGCTTCCTGAAGCATTCTTTTTTCGTTACGAAGAATCACTTCCGGAGCCTTAATCTCTATAAGTCTTTTCAGACGATTGTTCCTTATGATAACCCTTCTGTAAAGGTCATTCAGGTCGCTGGTTGCAAATCGTCCGCCATCTAGTGGAACAAGCGGTCGTAATTCCGGAGGAATAACCGGAACAACCTTTATTATCATCCATTCAGGCTTATTGACCAGTTTAGAATCTCTGAAAGCCTCCACAACCTGCAAACGCTTAAGTGCTTCATTTTTACGCTGCTGTGACGTTTCAGTATTTGCCTTGTGACGAAGAGAATAAGACATCTCGTCAAGATCCAGTCGTCCGAGAAGCTGATAGAGAGCTTCAGCTCCCATATCTGCAACGAATTTATCCGGGTTGTTCTCTTCCAGATACTGGTTCTCTTTTGGAAGTGACTCAGTAATCTCAAGATATTCCTCTTCAGTGAGGAAATCGAGATACTTGACTCCGTCTACCGCTTTTATGCCCGGATTAATTACAACATATCTTTCATAATATATTATAGAATCGAGCTTTTTGGTAGGAAGGCCAAGCAGATAACCAATTTTATTAGGTAAGGAACGGAAGTACCATATATGGGCAACAGGAACCACTAGTGAAATGTGACCCATCCTTTCACGTCGCACCTTTTTTTCTGTAACCTCAACACCACAACGGTCACATACGATTCCTTTGTAGCGGATCCTTTTGTATTTTCCGCAATGGCACTCATAATCCTTCACCGGCCCAAATATCCTTTCGCAGAATAATCCATCGCGTTCAGGTTTATAGGTACGGTAATTAATTGTTTCGGGCTTAAGCACTTCACCACTTGAACGATCAAGTATTTCTTCAGGTGAAGCCAGACCTATTGAGATTTTTGAGTAACTGGTCTTTGTTTTATTATCTCTTCTGAATGACATATGCTGAATATTATATTTTCTAAAACTAAAAATTCAAAACTTTGCGAGATACTTAATCAAGTATTACGCTCAGTCCAAGACCTCTCAATTCATGTAAAAGAACATTTAGTGATTCGGGTATACCTGGGAAAGGCATAGGTTCACCTTTCACAATTGCCTCATATGCCTTGGCACGTCCAACAACATCATCTGATTTAATTGTAAGTATCTCCTGCAGGATATGAGCTGCTCCGAATGCTTCAAGAGCCCAAACTTCCATTTCACCAAACCGCTGACCTCCAAACTGAGCTTTACCACCTAATGGCTGTTGAGTAATCAGAGAATATGGTCCGATTGAGCGGGCGTGCATCTTATCATCAACCATATGGCCAAGCTTAAGCATATATATAACACCTACTGTTGCCGGCTGGTCAAATCTTTCACCGGTGCCGCCATCATACAGGTATGTCTTTCCAAATTTTGGAAGGTCTGCTTTCTCTGTATATTCCTTTATCTGATCAATTGTAGCACCATCAAAAATCGGTGTTGAGAACTGAAGTCCCAGTTTCTGTCCGGCCCATCCAAGAACAGTTTCGTATATCTGTCCGAGGTTCATTCTTGAAGGTACACCCAGAGGATTAAGAACTATGTCAACAGGTGTTCCGTCCTCGAGGAAAGGCATATCTTCAGCACGTACGATCCTTGCAACGATGCCCTTGTTCCCATGACGACCAGCCATTTTATCTCCAACCTTAATCTTCCGTTTTTTGGCAATATAAACCTTGGCCAGACGCACAATACCAGCTGGCAGTTCATCGCCTATTGTGATATTATATTTCTTGCGTTTGTATGTACCGTCAATCTCCTTAAATTTAATTATATAGTTATGAAGGAGTTGCTTGATGCTGTCATTTTTCTTCTTATCTGTTGTCCATTTATTTGGATTGACATTCATAAAGTCAACCTCCTGAAGCTGTTTTAGAGTGAACTTGCTCCCTTTAGGTATGACGTCAACATTCAGATAATCCTTAACACCCTGTGATGTTTTACCATTCACAATAATGAAGATCTTATCCACCAGTCTGGCTTTCAGCTCATCAGCACTTCTATTGAATTCAGCTTCGATCTTATCGAGAATTGGTTTTTCAACTGTTTTGGCTTTCCTGTCTTTAATAGCCCTGGTAAACAGTTTTTTATCGATAACGACACCTTCAAGGGAAGGACCTGCTTTTAGCGATGCATCTTTAACATCACCTGCTTTATCGCCGAAGATAGCCCTGAGAAGTTTTTCTTCAGGGGAAGGATCAGATTCTCCTTTTGGAGTGATCTTACCGATAAGTATATCACCCGGTCTTATATGAGCACCAATCCTTATGAGTCCATTCTCATCCAGGTTTTTAGTAGCTTCCTCGCTTACATTTGGAATATCTGATGTTAACTCTTCCAGACCACGTTTCGTATCACGTACTTCAAGCTGGTACTCATCAATATGTACCGATGTAAAGAAATCTTCCTGAACTACCTTTTCAGATATTACAATAGCATCTTCAAAGTTATACCCTTTCCAAGGCATAAAGGCCACTTTGAGGTTTCTTCCAAGAGCAAGTTCGCCCTGTTTTGTACCATAACCTTCAGTGAGTACCTGCCCTTTGGTTACTTTCTCACCTTTCTTAACAACCGGGACAAGATTGATACATGTATTCTGGTTGGTCTTTTTGTATTTTGGAAGCCTGTAACGTTTAATATCATCATCAAAGCTTACAAACTTCTCCTCATCAGTACGGGTATATTTTATTACGATTTCATCTGAATCTACAAAATCGACTATCCCGTCACCTTCTGCCACATACAATATTCTGCTGTCACGTATCACCTGTGCCTCCAGTCCGGTCCCGACAATCGGCGCTTCCGGATTAATCAGCGGAACAGCCTGGCGCATCATGTTCGATCCCATAAGTGCCCTGTTGGCGTCGTCGTGCTCAAGGAAAGGGATGAGTGATGCTGCAATTGAAGCTATCTGGTTTGGAGCTACATCCATCAGGTCAACCTTTGAAACCTCCTCAAACGGATAATCGGCTTCATATCTGCATTTTGCCCTTGGATTTTCAAAATGCCCATCTGCAAGAACCGGGGCATTTGCCTGGGCTATCATTTTCTCTTCTTCCTCTTCAGCGCTCAGCCAAACAACACCATCTTCACTGAAATCGACTTTCGAATCATTTACCTTAAGATAAGGTGTTTCTATAAATCCGAGAGAATTGATTTTTGCATAAACGCAAAGGGACGAAATAAGACCTATATTGGGTCCTTCAGGGGTTTCGATCGGACACAACCGTCCATAATGAGTGTAATGAACGTCCCTCACTTCAAATCCTGCTCTTTCACGTGAAAGACCTCCTGGTCCAAGGGCTGACATACGACGTTTATGAGTCATTTCAGCCAGCGGGTTAGTCTGATCCATGAATTGTGAAAGCTGGTTCGTCCCGAAGAATGAGTTAATGACCGATGAGAGGGTTTTTGAATTGATAAGATCAACGGGTGTAAACACCTCGTTATCTCTTACATTCATCCTTTCACGAATCGTACGTGCCATACGGGCAAGTCCCACACCAAACTGTGCATATAACTGTTCACCGACGGTACGTACCCTCCTGTTACTCAGGTGGTCTATATCATCGATATCGGTTTTTGAGTTAATAAGTTCGATCAGATAACCAATAATTTTGATTATATCTTCTCTTGTAAGAATCTTAACACCCATATCGGTATTAAGACCAAGTTTAGTATTAATCCTGTATCTGCCAACCTCGCCAAGATCATATCTCTTATCTGAAAAGAACAGCTTGTCGATAACATCGCGTGCCGTAGCTTCATCAGGTGGTTCCGCGTTGCGGAGCTGACGGTAAATATAAATAACTGCCTCTTTTTCAGAGTTACAGGGATCTTTCTGAAGTGTGTTATATATTATAGCATAATCCGAGAGGCTTGAATCGTCCCTATGTAAAAGGATTGCTTTTGCACCGGAATCAACTATAAGATCGACATGTTCCGACTCAATAACTGTTTCCCTGTCGAGGATTACCTCATTTCTTTCAATCGATACCACCTCACCGGTGTCCTCGTCGACAAAATCTTCGATCCAGGTTTTGAGGACCCTGGCTGCAAGTTTACGTCCGACAAGTTTCTTTATATTTGTTTTAGATACTTTATGTTCTTCAGCAAGGTTAAAAATCTCCAGTATCTCCTTATCGCTCTCAAAGCCAATGGCTCGAAGGAGTGTTGTTACCGGCAGCTTTTTCTTCCTGTCGATATAAGCATACATTACATTATTAATATCGGTGGCAAACTCTATCCATGAACCTTTAAAAGGAATAATCCTTGCTGAATAGAGTTTAGTTCCGTTGGCGTGAATGCTCTGACCGAAGAAGACCCCCGGAGATCTGTGGAGTTGTGAAACAACAACTCTCTCAGCGCCGTTTATAACGAAAGTAGCGCGTTCAGTCATATATGGCACTGTTCCAAGATATACGTCCTGGATAACCGTATCAAAATCCTCATGTTCAGGATCGGTACAGTATAGTTTTAGTTTTGCTTTAAGAGGAACGCTGAATGTCAGACCGCGTTCAATACATTCCTCTATTGTATAACGAGGAGGGTCTATGTAATAATCAAGAAATTCAAGAACGAAATTGTTCCGTGTATCAGTTATGGGAAAATTTTCAGTAAAGACTTTAAAAAGCCCCTCTCTTTTCCTGTTTTCAGGAGTCGTTCCAAGCTGGAAAAACTCACCGAATGATTTCAACTGAATCTCCAGAAAATCAGGATATTCCATCTGATTTTTCCTGGATGCGAAACTTATTCTTTCGGTATTTTTTGAGGACATTTATTAAAAGATTAAGTGAACTTACTATTAAAAGAACGAAAAGGCTCAGTCCCGAGTCTCGGGACTAAACCTATAACCTGGTAATCAGGTATAACTTATTTAAGTTCAACTTCAGCGCCTGCTTCAACTAATTGACCTTTAATAGCTTCAGCTTCATCTTTGGAGACACCTTCTTTAACAGGAGCAGGAGCAGAATCAACAACTGCCTTGGCCTCTTTAAGACCTAGTCCGGTGATATCCTTAACAAGTTTAACAATCTGTAATTTCTGTCCTCCTGCTGCTTTCAGAATAACGTCGAATGATGTTTTCTCTTCAGCTACTGTTGCGTCGGCTCCGGCTGCAGGGCCTGCAACTGCAACTGCTGCTGCTGCCGGTTCAATACCATACTCATCTTTAAGTATTTTAGCCAGTTCGTTTACTTCTTTTACAGATAAGCTAACAAGTTCTTCTGCAAATTTCTTAAGATCTGCCATTTTTTATCGATTTTTAATTTAATTATATTTTACTTTTCTTCTCTTTTTGACAGTGTTTCAAGAACACCATGAATTGTATTTCCACCCGACTGGAGTGCTGAAATAACGTTTTTGGCAGGTGATTGTAATAGCAAGATAATATCACCAATAAGTTCCTCCCTGGTTTTAATTGAGACAAGCGTATCAAGCATATTGTCTCCCAGGTAAACAGATTCCTGAACGTATGCACCTTTTAATACAGGTTTATCATGAAGCTTGCGGAATTCCTTTATAAGTTTTGCAGGAATATTTCCGGATTGTGCAAACATGATGGACGTAGTACCTTTCAGAACCGGATATAGTTCTTCAAAGTTTCCATTAGACTGCTCAAGGGCCCTTTTGAGGAGTGTATTCTTAACAACAATGAGTTTAATGTTGTTTTCAAAACATTTCCTTCTAAGGTCACTTGTATCAGCTGCATTAAGCTGAGCAGTATCAGTCAGATAAAAGTGGCTGAACTCTCCCAATCTCTCAGTAAGGCTGTCTATGATAGCGATTTTTTCTTCCCGTCTCATTTTTTCTTTCAGGTTTTTACTTACTTAAAATTAATCATCAAGACCTTTTGGATCGATCTTAACACCGGGGCTCATTGTGCTTGAGATGAACATGCTACGTATGTAGGTTCCTTTAGCAGCAGCCGGTTTAAGTTTATTTACCATTGAAATAAACTCTCTGGCGTTTTCGACGATCTTTTGGGGTTCGAATGAGACTTTTCCTATTGAGGCATGAATGATTCCTGTTTTATCAACCTTGAAATCAATTTTACCTTGCTTCACCTCTTTAACAGCCTTCCCAATTTCCATAGTGACAGTTCCACTTTTTGGGTTCGGCATCAGTCCGCGGGGACCTAGTATCCGACCTAACTGACCGACCTTTCCCATAACAGATGGCATGGTTATTATAACATCCATATCTGTCCAACCTCCTTTGATCTTTTCAATAAAATCGTCAAGACCTACAAAATCGGCTCCGGCTTCCTTGGCTTCAGCATCCTTATCGGGAGTACAGAGTACAAGTACCCGTGTCTCTTTACCTGTTCCGTTTGGAAGTGATACAACACCGCGAACCATTTGATTGGATTTCCTTGGATCTATACCTAACCTTACATCTAAATCGATCGAAGCATCGAACTTGGTTTTTGTCATTTCCTTAACCAGGGCAGAAGCTTCTTTCAATGTATAAAGTTTGTCCTTATCGAGTTTTTCAAGAGCAAACTTCTGGTTTTTGGTAAGTTTAGTCATTTTAGTTTTACTAATTAATTATTTAACAGGGAATTCTCCTTTTATGGTGATTCCCATACTTCTGGCTGTACCAGCTACCATTCGCATCGCGGACTCAACCTCAAAACAGTTTAAGTCCTCCATTTTATCTTCAGCAATTGTTTTTACCTGGCCCCAGGATATAGAAGCTACTTTAGCTCTGTTAGGTTCCTGAGAACCCTTCTTCGTTTTTGTAACCTCAAGAAGCTGAACAGCCACCGGTGGTGTTTTGGTGACAAAATCAAATGATTTATCTCCATATACTGTTATTACAACCGGTACTACTTTCCCGGCCTTATCCTGAGTCCTCGCATTAAATTGCTTACAGAAATCCATAATGTTCACACCTTTCGAACCTAATGCTGGTCCTACCGGTGGAGATGGATTAGCTGCTCCGCCACGAATCTGTAACTTGATCAATCCAGCTACCTCTTTTGCCATAATTTATAATTTGCGTGTTTATTGCGAGAGCTTGACAGTCATTCAGGAAGCATTATGAATATTACAACTATCAATATCTTCTGTTAATTCTCTTTTTCTACCTGCATAAAACTCAGCTCAAGCGGGGTTTTTCTTCCAAAAATCTTAACCATCACTTTAAGCTTTTTCTTTTCGTCATTTACCTCTTCTATTATTCCTGTAAAACTGTTGAAGGGTCCGTCTATCACTTTAACCGACTCGCCAACAAAGAATGGAACATTCAGTTCTTCATCGCTGGCATTCAATTCATCAACTTTTCCAAGAATGCGGTTAATTTCCGCTTTTCTCAGTGGTACAGGTTCCCCCTCATGAGTGCCCAAAAATCCAATAACATTCGGGATATTCCTCAAAAGATGCGGAATTTCTCCAAAAAGTACCGCTTCAATAAGTACATAGCCCGGAAAAAATGTTCTCTCCTTGCTTATTTTCTTTCCGGCTCTTATCTGATAAACCTTTTCAGTCGGGATAAGAACCTGTGAGATATAATCATCAAGTTTTAGACGTGATATCTCGCTATCGATATATTCCTTGACTTTTTTCTCTTTCCCCCCAATAGCCCTGAGCACATACCACTTCTTAATATTCTCACTCATTGGAACATTCTCCTGTTTAATATAACAAACTGTAAATAAATTCCATTGCCCTGCTGAAGATGAGGTCCATTCCGGCAACGATAAGAGCAATAATAAGAGTAGCAACCATAACTAAAACGGCGCTGTTCTGAAGTTCGCTCCATGTTGGCCAGGTAACCTTGTGCACGAGTTCTGTGAATGATTCCTGAAAATATCCTTTTATATTCATCTTACTAATTAATTTTGCACGGGAGGAGAGACTCGAACTCCCGACACCTGGTTTTGGAGACCAGTGCTCTACCAACTGAGCTACACCCGTATTTTTTTGCAGAGACGCTATGCATTGCGTTTCCACAAAAAATATATATCCAAAACCCTTTATTCAAGTATCTGCGTAACCTGTCCTGCACCTACTGTTCTTCCACCTTCACGGATAGCAAAACGCAGACCAACATTAATAGCAACCGGATAGATAAGGTCCACAGTTATTGTAACATTATCGCCTGGCATAACCATCTCTGTTCCTTCAGGAAGTGTAATTTCACCTGTGATGTCAAGTGTTCTTACATAAAATTGAGGACGGTATTTATTATGGAATGGAGTATGGCGTCCACCTTCCTCTTTCTTAAGAACATAAACCTCGGCTTTTATCTTGGTATGCGGAGTTATTGACCCTGGCTTGGCAAGAACCATCCCTCTTTTGATCTCTTTCTTGTCAACACCGCGAAGCAGAAGACCAACGTTATCACCAGCTTCACCCCTGTCAAGAATTTTACGGAACATTTCAACACCGGTACATACTGATTTACGTTTTGATGCACCCAGTCCGATCAGTTCAAGTTCGTCGCCTGTAAGAACAACGCCTGTTTCGATACGGCCAGTAGCTACTGTTCCTCGACCAGTGATCGAGAACACATCTTCAACAGGCATCAGGAATGGCTTTTCATTCTCGCGTGGAGGAATTGGAATATATGAATCAACAGCATCCATGAGTTCTACCACTTTTTCTTCCCATTTAGCTTCCCCGTTCATGGCACCAAGTGCAGATCCGCGTATTACGGGTGCATTATCGCCATCAAACTTATAGAAGTTAAGAAGGTCGCGAACCTCCATCTCAACGAGTTCAAGAAGCTCTTCATCGTCAACCATATCCACCTTGTTCATAAACACGAGCACTGTAGGAACGTTTACCTGATGTGCAAGCAGAATATGTTCACGTGTCTGAGGCATTGGTCCGTCATCAGCGGCAACTACCAGGATAGCACCATCCATCTGGGCGGCACCTGTAACCATATTCTTAATATAGTCAGCGTGTCCGGGACAGTCAACATGCGCATAGTGACGGGTCGCTGTCTGATATTCAACGTGAGCAGTGTTAATGGTAATACCCCTCTCTTTTTCTTCGGGAGCATTATCAATTGAGTCAAAATCTCTGATAGCAGAGAGACCCTTTTTGGCAAGGACCATAGTGATCGCTGCCGTCAAGGTGGTCTTACCATGGTCAACGTGACCAATTGTACCAACGTTTACGTGCGGTTTCGACCTATCAAATTTTTCTTTTGCCATAACTCCAAGCGTATTAAATTAAGTTTATCTATAGTCAATTAATTATCAAATTTTTCCGTTGAGCCGGAGAGGGGAATTGAACCCCTGACCCCTTCCTTACCAAGGAAGTGCTCTACCCCTGAGCTACTCTGGCATCAAAAAGTGAGCGGGAGACGGAACTCGAATCCGCGACCCTCAGCTTGGAAGGCTGATGCTCTACCAACTGAGCTACTCCCGCTTAATATCGTTGAAAGAGAGCTGCATAATTCTACTGTAATTCAGCTTAATCATACAGTCTGTTCCTGTTTCAAGTGGGGAGAGCAGGATTCGAACCTACGAAGGCATTCGCCAGCAGATTTACAGTCTGCCCCAGTTGGCCGCTTTGGTATCTCCCCCTTCGAACAGAGCTTCTACTCCTAAGACACACATTTCTAAGTCTTTCAAGAGCCGATGAAGGGATTCGAACCCCCGACCTGCGGATTACAAATCAGCTGCTCTGGCCAACTGAGCTACATCGGCAATTTAAAGAACGCCCCGCCAGAGCATAAAATACCCTCAAAAAACGGTTTGCAAATGTATGAAATTAAATTTTATTTATCAAAATAAAATAGTATATTTTTGAAAATAGAATCCTCAGACTCCTCTCTTCTTCTGTTTATGCTTGGTAATCTGTTTCTTAAGAGCCTCAATAACATCATCTGTCGCTTCTTCAAAACTCTTGCTCTGCTTCTTCGCAAATAAAGGTCCACCTGATAACTCCAGCTTAATTTCGCTAATTTTATTCTCTCTGTCCTGATTTTTGTTAAGTCTTAAATATACTTCAGCATTAACAATATCTTCATCAAACTGGGTAAGTTTTTCCAGTTTTTGATGAACAAAATCGATTAGCTTTTTGTCGGCATCAAACCGGACTGAATGAATCTGAATGTTCATAGTAGTACCTCCTGATTATTTGATTAATATTTAAGCCCGTGGATGAGCCTGTTTGTATATTTTTTTTAACTTTTCAAATGTATTATGAGTATATATCTGGGTAGCTGATAAGTTAGCATGACCTAAAAGTTCCTTGATCGAATTAAGATCAGCCCCGTGGTTAAGCATATGTGTAGCAAATGTATGACGCAAAATATGAGGGCTTTTTTTATCAATTGTTGTAACCATGGAAAGATAAACATTTACAGTATTATAAACATATTTATCATATAACTTGTTGCCTTTATCTGTAATAAAAAACCAATCCTCATTTCCTGTTTTAGCAAATTCATCCCTGGTTTTTATATACTCTTCGAGGATTTTTACGAATGGTTTAACAAGAGGGATAATACGCTGTTTGTTTCTTTTACCTGTCACCTTTACCGTGGCCTCCTGCAAATCAACATCAATATTTCGCAGACCAATAAGCTCTGATCTCCTCATCCCGGTATTATATAGCATCTCAATGATTGTCCTGTTTCTGATCCCTGCAAAGTCATCCCCAAAACTAAAATCATCCAGTAACTTATCAAGAGCCTCCTCCTCAACAAATACCGGAAGGCTCTTCTTTCGTTTTGGCAGTACAACTTTCTGCAGAGGGTCACTCTTCATGGCTCCCTCTTTTCTCAGGTAACGGTAAAAAACCCTCAGACATGAAATTTTTCTGTGAACACTGACCGATGAATAACTATTCTCAAGCATGCTAACTATCCATGCCCTGATATCGTGCGAAGTAACACTAACCGGATCTTCCGGAAGACCTGTCGATGATAAAAAGAAATAAAACTGATCCAGATCATTCAAATAAGACCTCACAGTATGCGGTGAATACCGCTTTTCGGTTTGCAGATATTGTATGAATGATTCCTTGTGGCTCATGCAGGAACCTCATTATCTGTTATTTCAAAATAGAAGATAAGCCTGAGCAAATTACTCTTCGCTTTCCTGCATCTTCTGAACGTACACAGCCTTCTTGATCTCTTCTCTACGGCGTACTGAAGGCTTAACAAAAGCCTGACGTGATCTCAATTCGCGAATCACTCCTGTCTTTTCAAATTTCCTTTTGAACTTTTTTAAAGCTCTCTCAATGTTCTCGCCTTCCTTTAGTGGTACAATGATCATAGTTATATATTCAGTTTTTTAACGAGGCGCAAAGTTAGAAATAGAAAAAATCATTTCAAAACTTTTGTGAACATAAATTATTCATAATACTCCGTTTTTAATATTATGAATTAGAATAGGCTCAATTTTGATGATAGTGCATCTAATAAAATTACGAAAACTTTCCTCTCTTTCCAAATAAATATGGATAAATCGGATCATATTAACGAAACCAACTCAAAGGGCATGATCTTATCCCCCTTCAAAGGGGGAATTAGTTATTGCCTAGCTGTAACTATCTTTAATAACAATTACTCAAACCTGAGGTAGGGTAATACTCTAACAGCCTTCGTTTCACTTATGATATTATTTTCAATAAGGTCAGCGATTCCGTTTATTCTCCCATTCAGCTCCCTGTACTTCAGAATTGCTGTAACATCATAATTTTCTAAATATGGAAACCGTACCAACTCTCTGTAGTCAGCCGAATTTATATCTACCCTTTTTATTAATGTGGTATCAACAAAGAGGCTCTCTTTAATAAGGGCATATGTCTCCTCAGGCAGACCATAAACCTCCTTCATCTGCTCAACCTTTGCAAATCCTCCGAGCAATTGCCGGAACTTAATAATTCGGGCAGATAATACAGGTCCGATGCCGGGCAGAGAGACCAACTCCGCTGAATCACACCGGTTTATATCAATCAATGACCTGTTTTGATTACCATATCCGATTACTTTCTGTTCCTTATTACCTCTTTTGATCTCTATAAAAGGCATCAGTTCTTGTGCTTTATAATCCTCAAGGCCATAGATTTTTTTAATATCGGAAGGCTCTCTGAATGCTCCCCCTTTGTTCCTGTAACTTATTAGTGTCCTGGCTTCTCCGGAAGAAAGGCCTAATCTGATAAGTGTATCATATGAAACAGTATTGGGATCAAAAATAAAGAGCGGATCTGCTGATGTAAGTTCATGAATTTGAGTTTCGCTTATATACCCGGGGGAGGAAAAGCCTGAAGTAATATCCTCAACTACAATATTTCTTTGAGGTACTGTATATCTTAACGCCATCACAAATATAATTATGAGAAGCAGTATGAAAGAAGATCTCCTCTCCCTTCGAGAAAAGCCAAACCATTTCCTGATTGGTTCCCGGTTTAATTTCATTATTACAATTGCAGTAAGACTATATGCAATTTAAATAATTTCCGTCACAAATAGTGCAACCGGTTTGTGATTTTTGCAACAAAGAAATAATTGAACCGGATATATCAGAATGGATAGCCAATACCAAATACCATAGCAAAGTCATCTTTGAAGTTATATGGCCGGTTCAACAATATCCATTTTGATCCATCCATTAATACAGGATCACGGAGCTTCATGCCCAGGTCAACCCGTACAATGACAAACTGGAAATCGAACCTGAATCCAAATCCGGTTCCAACAGCAATATCCTTATAAAACTTATTAAAGATGAACTGCGAACCAGGTTGAGCAGGATCATCCTTGTATGACCAGATATTGCCTGCATCAAGAAACACCGCTCCCTCCAGTATCCAGAATAATTTAAACCTGTACTCAGCATTGGCTTCCAATTTAATATCAGCAGTCTGATTCAGAAATTCTTTATCTGGAATATATGAACCCGGACCAAGTGATCGTACCTGCCATGCCCTTATCCCATTGGCCCCACCACTGAAATACTGCTTTTCAAAAGGGATTGCTCTTGAATTACCGTAGGGTATTCCTACACCCAGGAAACCACGATAAACTATAGAACTAACATCATTAATTATGAAATTGTATCTTAGATCAATATCAGTTCTGACATACTGAGCAAAGGGTTGTCCCAAAATATTATAGCTCCCGTCGCTCTTTTTTGCTCCCGTAAGTTTACCTGCCAGTGACAATAAATTGCCTGAGGCTTCTGTGTTTATTCTGAGGAACCAGTAATCTCTTGATTTTATAATCTTCTGATTATTGAAAATAAATGAGTAATGCCCTCCCAGAATCATAACGTCCTTATAACTGTATGCAAGATATGATGATTCTATTCTGGCTTTATATGCAGAATCGATAGAGGGTAATTTTACTATGTTAAACTGAAGGGGATTAAATATATGCTCCTGATAATTACCTGCTTTCCAGTTATAACCAAAGGTAGCATTAGCCATTGTCCTTGTATAGAAAGGCATAGACTGATAGTTGTAGGCTGCCAATAGAGTTGTTGAAGGATTATACTTTTTTATAAAACCCTCCTTTTCCAGGAAAGGCACCAGGAACTGTGGAAGCCTGAGACTTGTTTCCACTCCATATTCCTGGGTACTGCGTAATTTAGTGTTCTGTTGGGAAAGTGCCTCGTATGCTCCTTTTAATTTTATACTAAAGAGTTCTGCCCCATGTAAAAGGTTTTTATTCTGGTAAATAAGGTTAAGAGCACCTCCAAGGTTTCCTGCTGAATTGGTACCTTCCAGTTCAACTTTATAAGACTGTTTACTTAAAAGAGTCAGTTGTATGGTGCAATCGAGCAACATCTCAGAAGTTTGTGGATACTGATTTAGCGCCAATTCAGTATAATAAACATTCACAAGACGATACACTTTCAAAGACAAGAGGTGGGCCTGTGTCTGCTCAGTATTTGTCACATTGAAAACTGAACCCGGTTTCAAATACAGCGACTGGATAATAAGGTCATATTTAATCTCAGGTTTAGCTTTACTGGTAATAAAAAAGTAACCTCCGTAGTTAATTGTATCGAGACTATTCAGGTAGTCAGATCCTCCTTCAAGTGCATCCCTGGGAACAAAATCGGGGTATATATAGATATTTCTTAATCTGTATATAGAATGAGGTACAAGTGTGGTACTTCCATACTCATCGGACCTCGTGGACTTCTTAACAACATAATAAATATCAACCTGCCTGTTTCCGACGGTACTATCTACCCTGAAAGAGATGTTATCACTTGAAAATCCATAAAAACCAAGGTTCCTGATAAATCGCTCAAACCGCGATTGTTCAGCCTTGATAATATCTACATCATAGGGCTTTCCCCTCTCAATGACACAACTTTGTGAATCTAAAAAGCAAAGATTTTGAATGTTGCTGTCAGCAATTTCATAATGCAGATTTCGTATTGTATAAGGAGCGAGTAAATCAACATTATAAAACACATCAGATTTCCTGTTAGCAGTTTCTACAGTATCCAAAACCTGGCCATCAAAATACCCCTTGGAGGCTACATATGATTTAATCTGATCCTTGCTCTTGGTCATGGAATAAGAGTCAAACAATACAGGCTCCTCTCCAATTTCCCTTAACCAATTGTGAGGCCATTTCTGCTTATTTATATCCGACAGGTTATACAGACCCAGGTAAAACCTTGTACCAAAGATCCGTTTATTTGGAACTTGTTTAATATAAGGAAGAAGGTCCGTTTTATTTATACCTCCTTTATTGATAATAATATGATTATCATTAAGAAGAGTCTCTCCTTCAGGTACGTATTTTGTTGGATTACAAGATGATACAATTACTGCTAAAACAAAAAGGGGGAGAAAATATCTCAAAGGGTGATTTGTATTATTTAAAATTATTTTTTTCAATGTAAACACATGGTGATGTGCAAATATATCAATAATAATTCGCGTAACTTTGGTGCTTCGTGATGAAGTAATAAAAAATAGTAAATTGATACTTCCATGATAAGTAAGAAAAAGGCAAAATATATTATCTCTCTTCAAAAGAAAAAGGTAAGAGATAAGGAGGGGCTTTTTGTTATCGAAGGGGATAAACTGGTCAAAGAGTTCCTCAGTTCCGGGTTACCTGTGAAGTATCTTTTAGCCGAAGCTGAATTTCTCAGTTCCTTTCCTCCTGACAAATTAATTTCAGTAAATGAGATTGACACTGTCAGCTACCGGGAGTTAAAGCAAATAAGCACATTAAAGACACCACAAAATGCCCTGGCAGTGTTGGCTATACCTGATAAAAGTATTAATCTTTCCGAAATATTTAAACAGCTCACTGTTGCTCTGGACTTTGTTCAGGATCCTGGAAATCTTGGTACAATAATCAGAGCTGCCGCCTGGTTTGGCATTAAAAATATAGTCTGCTCTTCAGATTGTGTCGATGTTTATAATCCAAAAGTCATACAGGCGAGTATGGGTGCTCTGCTTCATGTAAATATATTCTATTACGATCTTAAAAACCTTTTAACTTCTGCCGGAAAAGAGAAGATCCGGGTATTCGGAGCGCTGCTGGAGGGGAACAATATTTATAGCCATAATCTTGATAATAAAGGCATTATCGTACTTGGTAATGAATCAAAGGGAATTTCTGATGAACTTATCCCTTTTATTACTGACGAAATAATGATCCCTAAATTCAACGATTCAAAACCGGGGATTGATTCACTTAATGTAGGTATGGCCGCTTCGGTAATATTCTCTGAATTCACAAGAAGATCTCTCTGAAGATTCATTCTATGTTATTTTAATTGACTATCGGCTATTAATAATAATATCACAATAAAAAGTGGGAGATTACCTTCGGTGAGCTCGGCCAAGGCGGGACTAGGTTATACCTGAAAGAAAAACTACCAAAGCATTATCTTAATTATTGAATACATCCAAAGCAGGAAGAGGTGATTCCCGATGGTTATATTATTTTATATTTCAATTGATTTATGTGATAATTATTTGCAATCCACTGAAGGATATGCAAAATAAATTATATTGCGTAAAATCATTTTTAATCTCAGTTATATCGGAAAAGATGGATTCAGTCTTGCAGCAAATAATGGTGTTTCTAAGATCACCCTTAGGTATAGTATTAATAGTAATTTTTATTGTTATAGTTATTGCAAACCGCAGGCGAAAACAAAAAGTTGGAGAAAGGGTAAAGCAAGTGCAGGAAAATTCGTCGTTAATGGATATGAGTTATACTGCACCCGGGGCACGTAAAAGCAATGATGATACCGGGATTTATTCACCTCCCCCCGTTAATGGCACTCATGCATTTTCCGGAACATCAAATGGCATTAAGTGGGTGGCAAATACTGTTTTCCTTAAAGAGATGGATTCCGACCGCCAAATGAGTGGCAACCTCAGAAACATTCCAAAATATATCAGATGGAGCAGCGAACAGGTCAGAACAACCGGGTCGTACTATTTGATGCTGATGGATATGCGCGACAAAGAAGGGAAAGAAGCTTTTTCAAACAAACAGATCAATTCCGGCGATGGTATAATGGCTACTATCGCGAACAAGGCAGCAACTATTGCTCTTGGTTTTTTCATCAGAGCCTATTTTGGTAAAATACAGAATCAAAGTACAGAGATCGAACCAAAGCACCGTATTTCTATAGAATCGAAAAACCTCTCAGAACGCTTTGCAATCTTTACAAATAATAAGGAGCTATCGCTGAATATATTAAGTCAGGAAACAGAGGACTGGCTTTTGCAGGAGACTGTTTACAGACCCTCCTACCTTATAAATTCAACAGGTATAATGGCCGCCTCTCCTGCTTCAATGGTAAGTTCATCTGAAGTTCATGAATTTGCCGGCTATTGCTCTACAGTTGCTAATCTGGTTGCAAAACATCTTTAGTCCTTAATTTCTTTCTCATGAATTAGAAACCAACTTTTAATATATTATTCTAATGTCAAAGTCAGATTTTAAAATCTACGGCAGCCGTTGGATCATTCTCAGTGTCTATATGTTAATGGTTGCAGTAAACCAGCTTCTGTGGATAACTTTTGCGCCTATCACCGGCGATGCAACAAAATATTATGGGGTTTCTGACCTTCAGATCGGAATTCTATCAATGTGTTTTATGATAGTATATATTGTTGTTTCAATTCCGGCATCGTGGATAATTGATAAATACGGAATCAGAATCGGAGTTGGGACAGGTGCTGTTTTTACAGGTGTTTTCGGTCTGGTCAGGGGATTTGCAGGCAACGATTACCAGATGTTGCTTATGGCGCAAATAGGTATTGCCATTGGACAACCATTTATTCTTAATGCTATTACAAAACTTGCGGCCCGCTGGTTCCCTATTGAAGAAAGAGCAACTGCAACCGGCCTGGGCACACTGGCGATGTATATTGGAATTTTAGCAGGGATGACTCTTACTCCATATCTGATTATTGGATCCGGGATAGACGGAATGCTTTACATTTATGGTATCATATCAGTTATAACAACTTCTCTTTTTCTGATTTTAATAAAAGAGAGACCACCAACAGCACCATGCCGGCCTGACCAGGAAGAACGATCGCTTGTTTTTGACGGATTTAAACATACTATACGTACTAAAGATTTTATCTGGCTAATGGTAATATTTTTTATTGGCCTTGGAGTATTTAACAGTGTAACTACATGGATTGAAGATATACTGCGTCCACGTGGATTTTCTGCAACACAGGCAGGTCTGACCGGAGGATTAATGATTCTGGGAGGAATAATCGGTGCCGTTATTCTTCCTATGCTATCTGATCATTATAAAAAGAGGATACCGTTTATAATTATTGCACTGGTGGGAGCCACTCTAGGACTCACAGGCATCACATTTGCAGAGAGTTACTGGCTTCTTCTAAGCTCAGGTATGGTACTTGGCTTCTTTCTGCTCAGTGCAGGACCAATTGGATTTCAGTATGGTGCCGAGATAACATATCCTGCATCGGAAGGAACTTCTAACGGAATGCTTCTTCTTATGGGCCAGGTTTCAGGGATAGCATTTATTTTTGGCATGGATAGTTTCAAATCGCAGCTTGATGGTTCAATGACACGCTCCCTTGTTTTAATGATCGGACTTATGGTATTGGGTATACTGATGTCGACAAGGCTTAAGGAATCAAAAATTCTCTCAAGGGAAGCGGATTAATATTTGGAAAAGACCACTCCTGTCCTTATTTTCTCTATGGGTGCTAAAAATTCTTAGCGGCCGGCAGACGGTCCGGCCCCCTTCTTTACAAGAATAATTTTTGGTTTCGGAACCATTTTCATATCGGTACCCAAGAAAAAACTGGTATTGGGAGGTTGATTATAAGCAACATTCTGCGTGGCAATAGCAAGTCTGTACTGAGAATCATGCATCAGTGTATAAAATCTGTAATTGGTAGGTATTATTGTCGTATAAATCCTCAGATTCTGATTATCGGTTGTACGGAAGATTACCTCCTCACGCCAGTCACCAAACAAATCAGCACTGAGTGCCGGGGTGGACTTTGAACCATTATTCGAGGTACAGCCTTCAGCTGTGAAGATCCTGCCAGCCTTGTATATATCAATATGATTACCATCGAGCAGTTCCCTGGTAAGATCGCCATCCCACCATATCAGGAAGTTTGTGGACGATGGTGATTCACCTATCTGTTTGCCCTTCATTGTAAATAATCCCTCTGATCCCGACCACCACATTTCAGCACCCGGATTTGTGGGGTCAATATCACCTGCCACTCCGCGACCTACATCCTTGTTCATGGAACCTTTGAATAAAACCTCGCCGGTTCTGGCATCATAAACAGCGACTCCGGGTCCTGTAGTTTTATTTTCTATTTCATGGATTCCAAACACCTGTAGTCCGGGGCGATCCGGATCAAGAACACCTACATGAATTGCATCACCATGACGAAAACCGGTTGAGAAGAGGCCCTGCCCGTTATCATCAACCACCATTGACCCATATATTATTTCATCCTTTCCGTCACCATCAACATCGGTAACACTTAAATTATGATTACCCTGCCCTGAATAAGGATTCTCTCCATCCTTGGTGTCGAATACCCATCGCGAAGTAAGTTTTCCATCTCTCCAGTCCCAGGCAGCCAGTACTGATCTTCCATAATACCCCCTGCACATAACAACACTTGGATGAACACCATCAAGATAGGCAACGCAAGCAAGCATACGATCTACACGATTGCCTGTACTGTCGCTTCCACCATTCCCTCCATGTCCGTTCCAACCGTTGAGCGGATACCGGTCAGGAATATAATCTGCTGTAGCAAGCGCTTCACCCGTTTTTCCACTGAAAATTGTAAAATATTCCGGTCCGTCAAGTACTTTACCATAAAAAGGACCACTGGTTCTGTCCAGATTACGCCAATCCTTCGTTGAATCACCAATAACCTTTCCAGCTCCGTCTATTGTCCCGTCAGCTGTTTTACAGGCAAATTCTGAAATACCATCACCATCAAGGTCATAAACCATAAACTGGGTATAATGAGCACCTTCACGAATATTCTTTCCGAGAGAGATTTCCCATAAGAAAGTACCGTTGAGTTTATAGGCCTGAAAGATAGGAATACCTGAAATACCTGTCGAAGGAGTATCTATACTCCTGCCTGTCTGGTGAAGGATCAGTTCATATTCCCCGTCACCATCAAGGTCCCCGACTGTCACATCATTAGGTGAATAACCTGTCGGAGTTCTGAGAGGGATCTCTATATATTGCTGAGGCGGGGTATTGGCTTTTAGTGTAAATAATTTACTCTTTTCCTGTTCCTTCCCTTTTATAACGGCTCTGACGAAATACGAATTATCAATCTTGAAATTTACATTCCCCTCTTCAAAGTTCGTACTTTCATTAACAGGTTTTTTATTAAGCCTCACCGGCTTTCCATTGGCACTCTGATGGTAAATATTGAATGCAATTTCATCGGGCTCAATTCCCAGCATCCGCCATCCTATATAAACCGAATCGTTAGCTTTACGTATTGCTATAACACCACGGTCAAGGTTTTCCATCTGCCGCTGTGCAATAGCAGTTAAGCACGTAAAGAGGAAGTTAAGGATTAACACAGCAAAGTTTCTGAATGTAAATAATCTGGCAGGTTTTAACATTTTCATTATAATTGTCTGTAATTCTATGCTTGGATCCTGAAACAAAAGATTTTTTGCCACAAAGGCACCAAGGCACTAAGATAAGCCAAAAATAAGTTATTTTTATAAACTCTTGGTGTCCCTTGGAGTCTTTGTGTCTTCGTGGCAATTAATTAGTCCCTCAAAATATGCCCGGAATAATCTTTTTTGTCCTGTTATTGTATTCTAAGTAGCTGGTGCCAAATTCATTTATCAGCACCTTTTCTTCCACACTTATTCTATATATTATTGCAAAAAACACCGGAACAACAAACACAAGAAATGAATGTACACTACTCATAGACAGAGCAAATCCGGTAATAACAATAATAAGTCCCGTATAACTGAAATGTCTTACTTTCTGATATATACCATCTGTTTTCAGAACTGCTTTTTCAGTTATAGCAACATCTACAGTGAATGATTTGCCCAGCTGAATAATTGCCAGCCATCTGACAATCGCACCACCAAAAATAAGAATCATCCCGACAACTGTGTATAAAAAATTTACAGGCTTTGAGAGATAGAATCCGGCGGCAAATCCGATTGAAATGGATAGCCACATTAAAAGTAGCGAGCCTCTGTCTTCCCTTGTTTTGGCACTCCCTGTTTTTGAACGTTTTACCATTAACAGAATGATTTCAGAAATACCGAAAGCAAATGAAAAGTAGATTAGTGGTGTCATATATTTCTCCTTGTTTTTTATATGTTTATCATTTTTTAAGATCAACCCTGACAGTCCATCCGTAAGAGGTTGGTGTTGAAACACTGATATCAGTGACTTTGTCGTTAGTACTTTTTAATTCTGATTTTGACTTCAGCCTGTCAACCTTTATACAAAAGTCGGGAATACCATCCAGATTATAGTCTATTGTATCAGAAATTTCATCAGGAACATTCCCTCTCCAGTCGATTTGAACAAAACCGTTTTTTCGCTCCCTGAATAATCCATCGTAAACAGGTTGTCTGATATCAAGAGTACAACCTGCTGATATAATTTGCCTGGCAACTTCACCTCCTGAATAGTTGGGATTTATTTTCATGAAAGGAAGTTTTGCTAAAGAAGCAGAGAAACCGTTAAGACCAGGGAATAATATGATGATAAGAATCAGACATATAAATGCCCATGTGATACCTGCAATTATTTTTATTTTTTTCATTGTTCTGAAATTTAGAAGATTAGACTAAGCAAACTTTGTAAACTGTTTATTATCGACCCTGAGGAAAAGACAGCTATAAACAGGAAGGAGACAAAAAGGAAAAGATTCCTTGAAAAATTTTTCATTGTACCTGAAGGGACACCTTTAATGCCAAAATGTATAGCATTCTTTGAACAGGCATCAACACATTTCCCGCATTTGCTGCAGAACACCGATACGCTTCCTGCATTTATTCCCTCTTTACTGAGCGCAAATAACGGACAACCATCAACACATTTGTAGCATTCGGTACAGCTCTTCTTGTCGATCTTTAGTGTAAATGGAGTGATTTTATTTGAAACTGTATTAACAGCTCCCAACGGACATAGAAAGCTGCATTGGGTTCTTTTCCTTGTCATTACAGGCAGAACAACAACCAGGCCGGCAAACAGGGAGACAAATACTCCGGCTTTAACAGCTGATTCTACAGATGTTACCTGCTCAAATTCCGTAACAGCTTTGAATGGACATATCCAGTCGCAATAAGTTGGCACCAGGGTGAGTGCTGCAGTTAAGGAAATTATCAAAAGAACAGCAAAAGGCATCCATTTCCACACCTCCCCTATCTTTTTAATGACAGGTTTTTTTCTGATTCTCGAAAATCCATCGTCCCATCCACCATAAAAACATCCCCAGCTGCAGAATCCTCTTCCAAGCACCAGTGTGGCTACTAGCCAGATAACTATCATTGAAGCAATATTTGCGAATCCGCCGATAATAGAGCCCGGGAAAATAATTGATTCCGTAAAGGCTGCCGGAAGTATCATCATCGGGATTACCAGATGACAAAAAGGAATTTTGCATTCGAGAAGGTCAGCCTGGGAGAAATACATTGAGTTTCTAGTTTCCAGCATGTTACTAATGAGGGTAAATGAGAGGGAAAATGCAAATATTATAAAAATAATTGCCCTGTACCTGTCTGTTTTCCCTGTATAATGCATCAGAAAATAAAGTACATTAACAAATAAGAAAGTTGTCAGCATAGCGAGGCCAGTTGCAGGATCTGAAAAATCGGGCCGTCCCCCGCTAATGAACATAAATGTTATCAGGAACATCGGCAGTGTATAAAGAAGAGACCTGCCGAAAGATTTTTTCACTGTTGATTTCACTAAAGTGTTATCCATTGATTATTCCTCCAATTAAATTAGTTATACCTTTTATCATAAAGATCATTCCTGCAAGACCGGTCGCAAGAATGCCAATCGTTTTAAGGATCTCCTTTTTTTTGATCCTTCCCGCAAGAGGGAGCGGCAAAAACCATAGGGAAGATCCTATAAAAAATGCCAGGAAGGCAAAATAGCTTTGTAATATGGTACCCTGTACAGCACTCTTTGTCAGGATTATAAATAAGGCAGGACAAAATCCAAGACTATTCACAATTCCAAGAAAGATTGGAACAAGCCTGTGATTGTTAACTGTTTTAACAATTTTAGCGGGACATTCCCTGTTCTGGTTTTTGCCGATACTATACCAGACCAGCATAATTGCAAATACAATATAGAGAACCCCCGGAACCACGTTTCGAACTACCGGATCAATGAAAAATGCCTGTCCGAAATACCAGGCTAATGTAGCAAGCATAAAATATATTACAAGTCGGGTAAAGAGAAACAGAGCCAGGTCAACGGCAATTTTTTTTACTCCTGATGAACCCGACATCAGGTAAGGAAACATTACCAAACCACAGGTTGCAATGCAGGCGGAGCCGCTGCTTAAACCGAGTATAAAGGAATCTGTCATCAGCTTTTTTCTGCAAATCTAAACCGGGATCCCGGTAGCTGCAAGAGAATTGTGGCCAACTATCAGCTTTTGTGGCGAGTGGATTAAGGTATGGGGTGAATTGCTAAAATGAGTGATAAACGGTTACCCTGCCGGAGAGTGAATCGCGATAACGGTCAGACTAAATCTGTTTTTTTTATGAGGATATCAGCTTTTGAGCGGGACACTGGGATCTCTGTTCCGGATGGTAACAGCCTGATTTTCATATTCTGGTTATGCCCGCTTACCTTCTCAACAAAATTGAGGTTTACAATATAACATTTATGGCACCTGAGAAATCTGCTATTCTTGCTGAGCTCTGATTCTGCAGATTTAAGGGTTCCCCGAATCGTAGTTTTACTCTGGGTATCTCCCTTAATTGTAACAATTGTTACATAATTGTCATTTGAGCAGAGATAAATTATGTTTTTCGGATTAAACTTCAATTCATTTTTTGGATTCCCTGCCCGGATAACTACCTCATTTTCCCATAATATCTCCTCAGGTACAATATCTGCCTTCTTGAGGGCAGACTTATAGATTCTGTTGAAAGTGACAATATAACTTATCGTAACTGGTATGCTACCAACCAGGATGGCTGCCCAGATGAAGAACATCAAATACTTAAAAACGAATGGCTGTTGAAAAACAAGGTTTACATAGAAAAAGTTGGCAATACCTATGCTTGATGCGACCAAAAGATCCCATAATATATTGTTGCCTAGGGTCCAGTTGCCTTTTTTTATCAATGGTTCAAGTAAATAGTTAAATATAAAAAGCATAAATGTTGTGACCAGACCAAATCCAAACGTGATAAAAAGCAGCGGCAATATATCAAACTGAGCCAATTCGAAGGGTTTAAAAAAGAAGAGGAAGAGGAAGATGAATAGTCCGAAAACAAGAGTTGAGACAAACCTTTCCCTCGGTGTCTCCATATTCTTCATTGGTCTTTTAAATGGATTTCCCATTACAAAATACTTATAGACAAATCTATATAATATTTGGAGAAAACGGTATATATATCACAGGTAATGTCAGTTGAAGATTTCGGATTGCGGATTGCGGATTGCGGATTCAGGAATGTTTTCGGGCGATAGCCTCAGCTGCCCGTATGCCATCAACTGCAGAGGAGACAATCCCGCCGGCATAACCCGATCCTTCACCACATGGGTATAAACCACTTACACTTATATGATCAAATTTTTCAGGATCTCTCGGGATCCTTATGGGAGAAGATGTTCTCGACTCTACCCCAAGAACCACGGCTTCATTGGTAAGGTATCCGCTCATCATATGTCCGAACAATCTGAATCCGTCCCTTAAGCGTCTGCCAACTGCTTTTGGCAGCCAGCTGTGCAGAGGTGAGGAAGTTACACCCGGGAAATAAGATACCCCGGGAAGAGAACCCGATGTCTCTCCCGAAACAAAATCTGCCAGCCTCTGAGCCGGTGCTCGCTGGGAATGACCTCCGTTCTTCCATGCTTCACGTTCGAGCTCTTTTTGAAATTCAATACCTGCCATCTCACCAAAGCCGGAAAACTTAACGAGGTCTTCCGGTTTTATCTCAACAACTATCCCGGAGTTGGCATAAGGTGAAGTCCTGCCAGATGGCGACATCCCATTTACCACTACCTCTTCCTGTGATGTTGCTGAGGGAACAATAAATCCCCCGGGGCACATACAGAAGGAATAAACCCCTCTCCCATCTACCTGTTTTGCAAGGGCATAAGTGGCAGCCGGTAAAAATTCCCCTCGTGATTTTCCATGATATTGAATCCTGTCAATCAACTCCTGCGGATGTTCAACCCTTACACCCATGGCGAATGGTTTCATCTCCAGGACGACACCTCTGTCGTGACAAATTTTATATATATCGCGTGCAGAATGGCCCGTGGCAAGAATTACATAAGGAGAAAGATATTTTTCGCTCCCTGATGCAATAACACCTTTTATTGAACCTTCTTCAATAATCAGATCTGTTACCCTTTTTTCAAGTAAAATCTGGCCTCCTGCTCCCAGAATCGACTTTCGTAAGTTAGAGATTATGCCGGGCAGCTTATCTGTACCCAAATGAGGATGAGCCTCGTACATAATGTTCTCATTCGCTCCATGAAGGCAGAGCAGCTCAAGAACTCTCAGATTGTCACCTCTTTTCTTCGACCGGGTGTAGAGTTTCCCATCTGAATATGTACCGGCTCCACCCTCTCCAAAACAGTAATTGCTGTCGGGGTTAACTATATGCTCCCTGCTTATTTTTGCAATGTCCTTTTTACGAGAAGATACATCCCGCCCCCTTTCAATTATTACCGGACGTATACCCAGCTCAATCAACCTGAGAGCTGCAAAGAGTCCTGCGGGACCCGCACCAACTATGATAACCTCTTTTTTATTGGAAACATCAACAGGAGTGAATGGACTTATTTCAGGAAAAGGATGATCTTCACCGATGATAATTTCAACGGTAAGGTTTACACGGATATTCATCTTCCTTGCATCAATTGATCTTTTAAGGACCCTGATTTCAAAAATATCTATGGGCGTCACACCTGCCAGTGTGGCTGAAATCTTCCTGATGACAGTTTCATCGGCCGCTGCAGCAGGATTAAGATTTAACTGAAGCTGTTTAACCATCTGCTATTCAAAATGAAATGCCAGCACCCAGATTTGTGATTTCATCTTTTCAATTGCATTTACGAATTGAGGATGGCCGGGCGCCGGTTCACCAATAAGCACATCGCGAAAACCGTTTGACATCTTCAGTTCAACAGAGAGCTTAAAATATGTAAGATAAAAATCCATGCCGGTACCCAGTTCATAGTAAAGATCGGATCGCTTAATCCTGATATAAACAGGTTTTTCGTCATCATATTCCTTTTTACCTGCCAGATCATACCGATAGTTCAGGCCTCCGATTACATATGGTCTTACATTGTTCAGCCTCTCTCCTTTAAACTTAAGAAGAAGAGGAAACTCCAGGAATGATGATTCGAGTCTTTGCTGTTTGTTGTAAATAACTGCATCATTATTAAACTGATCAACTTTATAATACCGTACTATCCTCTGACCAAAAGAGACTCCCGGAAGGAATCTGATATCAAAATATTTAGCAGGTCGCAGATTGGTGACTATTTGAATATTGATACCAGGATTAAGTAAAGAGACCTCAGGATACAGCGAATCAACTGCAATATTTGATTGAGATGGAGTGATATTAAAATCCATGGTATTAAAACCGATACTGAATCCAAAATGAAGTAGTTTCTCATCATACCACGATTCATTTTTTGGTTTCTGTTTCTGTGCTGATAATGAAAGATGTATCAACAGAAGAACGAAGACTAATATGATATTGAGGATTTTAATTTTCAATCTTCTTTGAGAATTATAATTTTGCTGTACAAGATAATAAACTGCTTTGAATTCCAATTATTGCTTTGATAATTTGAATGCGGTATAAATACTTGCCACCCCTCCTGTCACTTTTCTTTGCTGAGGATCTGAATAACCTGCTCTGATAAGTAGATCAAGGAACTCCTCATTGTCCGGAAATCTCATTACTGAATCTGGTAAATAGCTGTAAGCACTTTTGTCCCGGGATAAGAGTTTTCCGAAAAAAGGGAGAATTTTTTTGAAATAAAAGTTATATACCGGTCTGAAATGGAATCCCTTTGGTCTTGAAAACTCCAGAACCATAATCATTCCACCGTCGCGTAAAACGCGGTTCATTTCAGAGAGGCCCTTCAGCGGATCTGAAAAGTTTCTTACTCCGAATGCAACCATGACTACATCAAAATGACGATCCTCAAAAGGTATCTTTTCTGAATCGCCGGCAATAAGGTTGATCTTTCCGGTAAATCCTTTTCTATCAATCTTCGCTTTACCAATCTCCAGCATCTTTGTAGATATATCAATACCGTCAATCCCTGAAGGATTAAGCTTCATTGCGGCAATTGCCAGGTCGCCGGTTCCTGTTGCAACATCGAGAATATGCGGATTTTTAAAAGACTTTGATATAATTTTTATTGCTTTTCTCCTCCAGAGGCGGTCAATCCCGAATGACAGGAAATGGTTTAGAAAATCATATCTCCAGGCAATAGAATCGAACATGGATTCAACAGCAGCTCTTTTGTCCTTTGTATTTATCTGTGGAATATTCTCCATAAAAATAAAAACACAAAGATAGGATTAATAGGGTATAGTATTGCCCGGGAAAAGATAACTAAATCCACTTAACCACGGAGTTTCACAGAGTGATAACGGAGTAACACTGTTTTTTATCCTAAGATTTAAACAGGAATAACATATTTATACAATCTTGCTATAATTTAAAAAGTAACAAATCAGAAGCAAAAGATTTCTCTTCTTTCAAATAATTTATCCTTGATTTACTCCGTGTAACTCTGTGCAACTCTGTGGTTAACAGGTTTATTTGATTTGCATATTAATATGGAGTGATTGGCAATTTAGTGTAAAATTATTTGTTACTTTTACCCGAATAAAAACCAAACAAGCTACAATGAGCAAAACAATAATGATAACCGGTGCCACTTCGGGCTTTGGTAAAGCAACAGCGATCCGGTTTGCTAAAAACGGATTTAATATTATTATAACAGGCAGGAGAAAAGAGAGACTTGATGAACTGGAGAAGGAGCTTCTCTCGTATGGAAAGATCAAAGTCCTTACTCTGAAATTCGATGTCAGGAACGGAGAAGAGGTTGCAACCGTTATCGGGAACCTTCAATCGGAATGGAAGAATATAGATATCCTGGTTAATAATGCCGGTTTGGCTGTCGGACTTAGCCATATTGACGATGCAGAAATTGATGACTGGGAAAGGATGATAGATACCAATGTAAAAGGGTTGTTATATGTTACCAGGGCTGTAGCGCCACTCATGGTGGCAAGGCAAAGGGGGCATATAATTAATATTGGGTCTATAGCCGGAAGAGAGGCATATGAATTCGGAAATGTCTACTGTGCAACAAAATCAGCAGTTGATTCGCTTTCAAAATCTATGCGTATTGACCTGGTTAAAAATAATATTAAGGTGACTAATATAGCCCCCGGTATGGCTGATACCGAATTCTCAATTGTCAGGTTCAAAGGGGATCAGGCAAAAGCTGATTCAGTTTATAAAGGGGTAGATGCCCTTACCGGCGATGATATTGCGGATGTTATCTATTACTGTGCTAATTTGCCTGCCCATGTATGTATCAACGATCTGGTAATCACACCTGCACAGCAGGCGAGTATACACTATTATAACAGGAAGGCATAACGGCATTATGGCTTAACGGCCTTTCGACATTACGGCGTGATGGTGCGGCCCGCTTTCGCTAAAGCTACAGCGGGTGAAAGGTGCTGGGTGCTGGGTGCTGGGTGCTGGGTGCTGGGTGCTGGGTGCTGGGTACAATCACAAGAAACGAGCAAAAATATAATTAAAATAGTATCTTATGTATAAATACGATTATCTATTCAATTTTACCAGGAATATCTTTATGAAGATGGGATGCAGTAAGGAAGACTCAACAATTATAGCTGAGGTATTTCTTGCTGCTGAACTGAGGGGACATGCATCTCACGGTATGATAAGGATAAAAGACTATTTCGAGCTATGGAAAGCTAAAAGGATAAATACAGCTCCAAATATCAAAATCGTGTATGAGTCTCCCAGCACGGCAGTAGTCGATGGTGATAATGCTGTTGGTATGGTTGCAGCCCGCAGGTCGATGGAGATAGCTATCGAAAAGGCAAAAATCGCAGGCACTGGATGGGTCGCTACGCGGCATTCAAACCATTTTGGCATCGCAGGATATTATTCAATGATGGCTTTAAAAAATGATATGATAGGCATTTGCCTGACAAATGCCAACCCGCTTGTAGCTCCAACATTCTCAATTAGCAGGATGATGGGGACCAACCCTATTGCTGTTGCAATACCTGCTATGAATCAACCACCTTTCGTTGCAGATTTTGCCACAACTCCTGTAGCAAGAGGAAAGCTGGCTGTGGCTGAGAAAAAGGGGGAGAAAGTTCCTTTTGGTTTTATTCAGGACAAAGATGGACTCCCTTCCGATGAGCCTGCAATTCTGAAATATGGAGGATCAATGCTTACCCTTGGCGGAGACAGGGAACATGGAAGTCATAAAGGGTTCTGTCTCTCCTCAATTGTTGATATCTTCTCTGCTGTTTTCAGTGGTGCAAATTTTGGTCCTTTCGTACCACCCAGTGTTGCATATCTTCCGGTTCTTGATAAAACAGTTGGTCAAGGAACCGGACATTTCTTTGGTGCAATGAGGATTGATGCTTTTCAACCCGCCGCTGAATTCAAGGCAAAAATGGATGAATGGATAGAGACTTTCCGCTCGGCAAAACCAGCAAAAGGAGAGGCTAGGGTTCTCATACCCGGCGATCCGGAAAGAGAAGCTGAAGAACGAATCATGAAGGAAGGGATAAAACTGGTGCCGGCAATAAAAGATGACCTGGTGGCAATCGCCGGGGAGATGGGAATAGCATTTGAATAAAGCCATGATCCTTCAATACCTCGAGAGTTATCATGCTCTTCTCCTTATTTCTTCACCCCTAAATCCCCCTAGGGGGACTTTTACTTCTCTCATCCCATTATCAATTCTTTTAAGCCCCCCTGGGGTCCCGATAGCTATCGGGATGGGGATCAAGCCCCTCGGGGGATTTGCGGAGTTATGATTCCATAAACCCCTGATCCTTCAATACCTGCAGAAACATTTTTGAAAAATGAATGTTATCGGGTTTTTTATACCTGACATCTGTAAATACCTGTGCCAGTGATTCTTTCTTGTTTTCTTCCACAAACTGCCTTGAATCTGCTCTATCCTCCTTCTCCTTGTAAAATGCTTTTATGCTATCGTTTGAATAATCGTGGTAGGTTTCATTGTGGATTATTGCTTCCAATGGCAGCCTGTCAACCTGATCAGGATTTTCAGCCGGCCAGCCCAGCGTAACTGTTGTGACAGGGACCACACCTCGTGGTAGCTTGAGAATCTCGATAATTTTCTTTGCCATGTATGTTGTGGTACCAAGGTAACAAATTCCCATCCCTTTTGATTCAGCAGCAATACAGACTGTTTGTGCAACCAGCAATGCATCAATGGCAGAAGTCATAAACGAAAGAAAATTATCATACCCAGGCTCAGCTTTATTCAACAGGCACCACCTGTTAAACCTGTTGAAATCAGCGCAAAATGTTAAGACTACAGGTGCTTCAGTTATCATATTCTGGTTAAAATGGCATGGATAGAGCCCTCTCTTTTTGTTGTCGTCCCTGGTTACAATGATGCTGTAAACCTGCATATTACCAGTTGTGGAAGTTCGGCAACCCATTTCAATCAGACTATTAAGGAGTTTATCATCAACCGCTCTGGAGGTATATTTCCTTATTGTTTTACGGCCAAGTAAAATATCTGAAAAATCTTTCTTCATAATATGTTGTAGAATATCTTACAAAGTAAATAAAAACCAGGTCAATCTGAAGTTGGTATGAATAGGATTTTCTTATCTTAGCATGAATCTTTAAAACCTAATCTGTAAAACCATTCCATTATGAAAAAACAAGTTCTCTTGTCATTTTTAATTTTATTTGTCTTTTCTATCAATACAGGATTATCGCAAAAGAAAAAGGAGACTTCAAAGGAACCGGAGAAAAAGGAGACAGGACTGACATCTTCTACCTTCAACGGTTTATCATTCAGAAGTATTGGTCCGGCATGGTGTTCCGGAAGAATTTCTGATTTTGCAGTTAATCCGGAAAATCATTCTGAAATTTTTGTAGCCGCGTCAGCAGGAAACATCTGGAAAACAACAAATAATGGAACAACATGGGATCCGGTCTTTGATAAATATGGAGCATACGCGATCGGATGCCTTAAGATGGATCCGGAAAATCCATATGTGATCTGGGCTGGAACAGGAGAAAATAATCATCAACGTCAGCTTGGATATGGTGATGGTATCTATAAATCCGAAGACGGTGGGGGAAGCTGGAAGAACATGGGCCTTAAGGAATCGAGGCATATCGGTATGATCGCTATCGATCCACGTAATACAGATGTAGTTTATGTCGCAGCAGAGGGTTCTCTGTGGGGACCAGGGGGTGACCGTGGTCTCTTTAAAACAACTGATGGGGGAAAAACATGGAACAAGGTATTGGAAATAAGCGAAAATACCGGAGTTAATAATGTTGTTCTTGATCCACGTAACCCTGATGTTCTCTATGCCACCTCGGAACAGAGGAGACGGCACGTATTTACAAAGATCGGGGGAGGGCCTGAATCAGCCGTCTATAAATCAAAAGATGCGGGAAAAACATGGGACAAGATAATAAGCGGACTTTCATCCGGAGATATCGGAGGCATGGGTATTGCCATATCACCGGTCAATCCTGATGTTCTCTATCTTATTATGGAAGCAACAGGAGAATCCGGTGGATTCTACAGATCAGTTAACAGGGGTGCCTCATGGAGTAAAATGAGTTCATACGCTTCAAGCGGCCAGTATTATAATGAAATCTATTGTGATCCGAAGAATGTTGACAAAGTTTATAGCATGGAGACAACTTCAAAGTATACTCTGGATGGTGGCAAGACCTGGACATCAATAGGTAATAACCAGCGGCATGTCGACGATCACGCTCTCTGGATTGATCCGGATAATACAGATCACCTCTATATTGGTGGCGACGGTGGCGTATATGAGACATTCGATGCGGGTGCAAATTTCATCTTTAAGTCGAACCTTCCGGTTACACAATTTTACAGGGTAGCAGTCGATAATGCCAAACCATTTTACTATGTGTACGGTGGTACTCAGGATAATAACTCAATGGGGGGGCCTTCCCGAAACATAAACAGGGATGGTGTTGCCAACAGTGACTGGAATGTTACCGTAGGAGGTGATGGTTTCTGGATTGCAATAGACCCTGTTGATGATAATATTGTTTTCACAGAATCGCAATATGGCAATGCAGCGCTATGGGATAAGAAGAGTGAGGAATCTGTCAGTATAAGACCGGTTCCGCGAAAAGGGGAAAAAACCTATCGCTGGTATTGGGATACTCCTATTGTTATAAGTCCTCATCAGAGAGAAAGAATATATATGGCTGCCAATAAGGTTTTCCGGAGCGATAACCGTGGCCGGAGCTGGGAGGTAATTTCTGACGATCTCACACGTAACGAAGACAGGAATAAATTTAAGGTTATGGGTAAATTCTGGAGCATTGATGCAGTTGCAAAAGATGTTTCAACATCCCTGTGGGGATTAATAGTATCCCTGGCCGAATCGAGAGTAAAGAAAGATCTTATCTATGCCGGAACAGATGACGGAGTTATTGCCGTAACTGAGGATGGAGGGAAGAACTGGACAAGGATAACTTCATTTCCCGGAATCCCGGAATACACATATGTGAGTGATATCCTTCCTGATAAATTTAATAAGAATGTGGTTTATGCTACTTTCAATAATATGCTTAATGATGATTTCAAACCATATATCCTTAAGAGTACTGATAAGGGAAAAACCTGGACATTAATAACCAATAAACTGGCAGTCAATGGTACGATTCATACTATCGAACAGGATAATGTCAATCCCAATCTGCTCTTTGCAGGTTCTGAATTCAGCTTCTACTTTTCAATTGACGGTGGTAATGAATGGATAGAATTCAAATCCGGACTGCCAACTATAGCTGTTCGCGACATAGCTATCCAGGAACACGAATCTGATGTTGTAATTGCCACATTCGGCAGAGGTTTTTATATACTTGACGACTATACCCCACTGAGAAACTTCACAAAAGATATCCTTGATAAAAATGGTTATATATTCCCCGTTAAGGATTCGAAGATGTATGTCCAATCGAGCGGTTTCAGCAACCAGGGTTCTACCTGGTTCAAGTCACCAAACCCCGATTTTGGAGCAACAATAACCTACTTTGTTAAAGATGTTCCAAAAACAGCAAAAGCAACAAGACAGGAGAAAGAAAAAGCGCTCTTTGAGAAGGGAGAACCTATACCTCAACCCTCTATTGCTGAACTTGATGCTGAAGATAAGGAGATAAAACCATATCTAATCTTCACTATAACGGATGAAAGCAATAACATTGTAAAGAAAATATATAAATCTGCTTCCATAGGTGTTGATAAAGTAACCTGGAACTTTGCCTACGAAAGCGTATCGCCAGTTTCAACTACCAAGTTTGAACCGATTCCAGGCAGCAGTGGCGGCAGAAGAGGCGGTGGTGGTATCCAGGCGATGCCGGGAACCTATAAAGTGGCATTATCAGTATATGCGAAAGGTGAGATAAAAGAGCTTTCAGGTCCGGTACCATTTGAATGTAAGCCTCTTGGACTTTCAACTTTCCCTGCAACAGATCTTAAAGCAAAATATGAGTGGATCAAAGAGGCATCTGATTTTTCAAGGAGTATGTATGGTACTATGAGTTATACCAGGGAGCTTGCTGACAAAGTAAATGCTGCGATGCAGGCCATCCATCAGACACCGGGAGCTCCTGCCGGCCTGATGAAAGAGGCAGAAAGAATTAATGCTGAGCTGGAAAATATTATGTTCCTTTATAATGGTCCTGCAGCCAAAGCAAGTTCTGAAGAGCTTCCTCCGATGGAGATGCCTCTTTCTGACAGGCTGAGTGAAATGGCATCAGGAAGCTATGGTACCAGTGGTGATATTACTACGATTGCGAAAGAGCAGTTGGAAATCCTTAAAGTCGATTTTCCACCTGTCCTGGAGAGGGTTAAAAAGGCTGGTGAGGATCTTCAGAAGCTTGACAAACAGCTTGATGCAATTAAAGCACCCTGGACACCGGGCAGAGTACCTGTTTTATAGATCAGTTTACATATTAAATAATTATTGCTTTTTTAGAGAATCTTATTTATTATTGTTAAAAAAATAGACCGAAGACCGAAGTCCGACTTCTGACTTCCAACTTAATAACTATACTAACATTAAATAAAATACAAAATTATGAGCAGACCACTTACACTTTTCACAGGTCAATGGGCTGATTTGCCATTGGAAACTCTATGTCAGAAAGCCAAATCGTTTGGCTATGATGGTTTGGAACTTGCCTGCTGGGGTGATCACTTTGAGGTAAATAAAGCTGATGATGCATATTGCCGAAGGAAGAAAGAGATTCTTGCCAAATACGGACTTAAGGTTTTTGCCATCTCCAATCATCTTGTCGGACAGGCCGTCTCGGATCTGATCGACGAAAGGCACAAAAGTATTCTTCCGGATTATGTCTGGGGTGACGGAAACCCTGAAGGTGTTCGTCAGCGTGCAGCACGTGAAATGATAAGCACAGCAGAGGCAGCAAAGAGACTTGGGGTGGATATTGTTAACGGATTCACAGGTAGTCCGATCTGGCACCTTATTTACTCTTTTCCGCCGGTAACACAAGAAATGATAGAAAAGGGATATGCAGATTTTGCTGCCCGCTGGATACCAATACTTGATAAATATCACGAACTGGGAATTCACTTTGCTCTTGAGGTTCACCCTACAGAGATTGGATTTGATATAGCATCTGCACGGCGTACACTTAAAGCAGTAAATAACCATCCAAACTTTGGATTTAATTTCGATCCTTCACATCTTGGTTACCAGGGAGTTGATTATATTAAATTCATTTACGAATTTTCAGAAAAGATCTATCATGTCCATATGAAAGATGCCGGCTGGTCAAAGGTTCCTGTTGAAGCCGGTGTTTTCGGAGGCCATACTGAATTCGGAACGCTAGGTCGTTATTGGGATTTCAGAAGTCTTGGACATGGTAATATTAATTTTGAAGAGATTATCAGAGCCCTTAACAGGATTAACTATAAAGGACCATTATCTGTTGAATGGGAAGACAGTGGCATGGACAGGGAGTTCGGAGCCAAAGAGGCCTGTGCATTTGTCCGTAAAGTTGATTTCCCTTCATCCGACATAGCTTTTGATGCAGCATTTGAGAAAAAATAGATCTTATACTAACTTATTATGGAACAGGATTATAACAGAAAAAGATTATTCATAGGAAGTTGCTTTGCCTTGCTTGTTACTTCCCTGACATTTGCTATGAGGGCAAAAATCGAAGAAGTTTTTGGCCCTGTTACTGACGGAGGAATCTTCGGATTATCAAAAGATGTTATTGGCTGGGCCTATAGCCCTGCTTTCTGGGGATTTACAATTGCAATGGTTGTTGGTGGTTTTATTATTGATATTGTCAAAACAAAAACTATTGTTTGGGCAGCATTCATACTACAGACCATTGGGGCAGTTATTTTTATATTTGCTCACAACAAAGAGACTTTGTTCGTTGCCAATATTTTTATAGGACTCGGTAATGGAAGTGTTGAGGCAGCTTTTAACCCACTCGTTGCAACTCTATTCCCAAAGGATAAAACAAGAATGCTTAACAGATTCCATGTCTGGTTCCCGGGAGGTATTGTAATTGGTAGCCTCCTTGCATACTTCCTTATGGACAAGATGGAAATAGGCTGGCAAATTTATGTGGGATTATTGTTCATACCTCTTGCAATTTATGGGATCACTTTTCTTGGACAGAAAATACCAGAGACGGAAAGGGTAGCCAGTGGAGTATCATATAAGGGAATGCTGGATGCGATCGGTGCACCTGTTAGCATTATTACTGCTATGACAGTTATTTTCCTGCTTGCAATTAATGTTGTTGTACTCCCTGCAGGATGGATGTATCTGGCAGTAATTGGTATTGCTTCGCTTGCATCCATCATTGAAGCAGTAGTGATTCGTAAATCAAGTGTCATATTCCCGATAATGTTTTCATTTATGTTGCTTACCTCGGCTACAGAACTTGTGACAAATCAATGGGTAAACGCTCTTCTGGCAAATGCAGGAGTAAGTCCAATGCTGATCCTTGCTCTTATTTCCGGTATTATGGCTGTTGGAAGATTCTTTGCAGGATCGCTGGTACACAGAATGAATCCTGTTGGAGTATTGTTAATGTCAGCTGTTTTCTCAGCAACAGGGATCTACATCCTGAGCTTTGTAAGCTCCGCAGGTTTAACAATAGTAGGGGCAATCTTTTTTGCAATAGGCGTTTGTTATTTCTGGCCTACCATGCTTGGATTTACGTCTGAATACATTCCCAGAAGTGGAGCATTAGGACTTTCTTTACTTGGTGGAGCCGGCTTCGTTTCAGTAGCAATGTTCCTGCCTGTAATGGGTCGTATTCTTGAAACAAGCGGAACTGAGGTTGCGCTCCGAAGTGTTGGTTTGTTACCTGTTATTTTGGTAATTGGGTTTGCAATAATGTATGTCGTATACAGAAATAAGAAACCTGTTGAATTATAATATTTACTAGTATGAAAAAAATAAAAATGGGTATGATTGGCGGTGGCATAGGAGCATTCATTGGCGATGCGCACCGTCGGGCATCCAGAATATGTAATGATTTCGAACTGGTAGGAGGTGTTTTTGATATTGACTATAAGCAGAGCAAAAAATTCGCAAAAATGGAAGGTATAAGCAGTGACCGCTGTTATGTCAGTGTTGATGCTCTTATAAAAGCTGAACTTACAATGCCTGCTGATAAACGTATGGAGGTTGTGGCTATTGTAACACCAAATGCATTGCATTATCCATTTGCAAAAAAGCTACTCAATAATGGATTTCACCTGGTTTGTGAGAAGCCAATGACAATGACAGTGAAAGAGGCTGTGGAACTGGAAACCCTTGTTAAAAAGAGCAAACTGACTTTTGCCCTTACCCACACCTATACAGGATATCCCATGGTCCGCCAGATGAGGGACCTTATTGCTAAGGGTGTCCTGGGAACTATTCAGAGAATCGATGCGCAATATTACCAGGGATGGATCAATTCAATAATCCATGGTACAGGCAGCCGTATAACAGGTGTATGGCGACTCGATCCAAAACATGCAGGTGTAAGCAGTTGCATGGGTGATATAGGGGTACATGCCTTTAATCTTATCGAATATACAACCGGATTGGAGATAAAAGAGGTTCTGTCTGATCTCAATACGGTAAAAGAGGGTATTAAACTTGACCTCGACGGTACTGTATTATTGCGCTTTGGGAAGAAACTTAAGGGAGTTATCAGGGCAAGCCAGGTATGCGGCGGAGAAGAAAATGGGATTACTATCGCGGTTTATGGCTCCAAAGCAAGTTTAAAATGGGGTCAGGAGAATCCGAATTATCTCTATATGTTAAGTGATTCCGGACCTACCACCACTTACAAACCTGCGCATGATTATAATGAAAAGCTTGCCGAGATGAGCCACACAATGCCTCCCGGGCATCCTGAAGGTATCTATGAAGCTCTTGCAAACATCTACAAGGGTACTGCTAAGTCGATAAGAGGTGAAAAGTTCAATCCCGGAGAATTCCCGACTGTCCATGATGGAGTGAGAGGAATGAAGTTCATCCACTCTGTGGTTGCATCAAATAAAGCCGGAAATATTTGGGTTAAAATTTAGGCATCAGGCACCTGGCGTCAGGCTTCAGGGATTATAAATCCAATAATATATTATCTCGCCAAATCGCAAAGGTGTTAAGATTTTTTCTTTGCGTCTTTGCGTTTTAGCGTGAGGTTCTTACCTGTTTCAAGCCAGCTGACTTTCTGTTCGGAAATGTGGGGTTGTCCGATAATATCCCTGTAAAGATCGGGTCTACGGGCTTTGGTATATCTGTATCCACCTGATAGTTCAAGTTTTTCACGGGTAAGAGTGGCAGTGACATAATCATCACCAAGAGTACTGCATTCCGCAATAATGTCTCCAAACGGATCTATTATCATTGAACATCCATTCTTCAACTGATCATCATCCATGCCTATAGGATTTGAGAAGACAATATAAATTCCGTTGTCGTAGGCTCTTGAAGGGAGCCATTTCATTAACCACTCCCTCCCTTTCACTCCATCAAATTCCAACCTGAGTGATGTCGGATCAGATTCTCTCTTTTCCCACAGATCCGGATCAACAAACCCCGCTCCGGGCCGTGGAGATGGAGTACACATTGTAACATGAGGCATAAAAATAATCTCTGCCCCAAGTAAGCTTGTGGCCCGGACATTTTCCACGACATTATTATCGTAACAGATCAAGATCCCGCATTTCCATCCAAACAGGTCAAATACGCAATAAGAGTCGCCAGGAGTTATATGCTTATTGACAAAAGGGTGTAGTTTCCTGTGCTTTGCAACTAATCCATTGCCATCGACACAAACATAGGTCTTGTAAATCTTATCCTCCCGGTTTTTTTCGAATAATCCGGCCAGTACGGTTATCCTGAATCTGGCAGCAATATTTGTCAGTCTCTCCAGACTCGGTCCGTCAGGAATAAACTCGGAAAGCTTCAGCATCTCCTCCCTGGACAGGTGTTGAGCAAAGGTATATCCGGTAACTGAACATTCGTGAAAAGCTATTGCCTGTGAACCATTTTGTGCAGCATTTGCCGCAATACTCTCAATTATTGATAAATTGTAGTCTTTATCACCACTCCTGTTCTCAAACTGGGCAGTCGATATTTTGATATTATCCATTTTTTCACGCAAATCTGCAAAGGCGCTAAGGTCTTTTCAATGCGGCTTTACGGCTTTGTGGCTTTGCGGCTTTACGAGAGTTCTATTTTTTCTTCTTCAGAAGGAAAAACCCGGCAGCGCTAACCACGATAACTGCTCCAACAATGATAAGTATTGTTGTTGATGATCCCCTGGAGCCTTTTGTTGCAGGCTTCTCATCCTCCACCGCATAATAAAATGTCGGTTTAGCATCGGTATCCATATTTACCGTATCTTTCTTAGGTGCAGGTTGATCCTGTGCAATTGCCCTGTTTAAACCTCCAATCAGCAATACCATTGCTATCGCTACGATTAAAACTGCTTTTTTCATCATCTGATTTTTCTATTGTTTATTTAAAAGTATTCGCAAGTTCATCATATTTTTTTGCTATGTCAGGATTTGATTTCCTGTACGTGTCAGCCAGCGCAATGATTGCCGTTTTATACCCGGGACTCATCGTTAAACATTTTCTCAGCAAAGTCCGCGCCTTTAACACATCATTTTCTGCCAATAATCCTGATAATCCGACATATGCTTCAAAGTACTTCCTGTTTGCTTCAATTACCCTTTCATAATACCTGATCGCATCATCTTTTTTATCCTGTGATCTTGCAATATTTCCAAGATACATCAGAATAGGCTCAAAGTATGGATTGATCTCCAATCCCTTATTTAAAACTGAGTCAGCTTTCTGATATTGCCCATCGTTATTTAAGGCTGCTGCAAAATTAAGAAAAATCATTTCATCTCTATCATCAATTTTTAAAACCTTTTCAAAGTGATCAATCGCCTCCTTGTTCCTTCCCTCTGTCATTGCAACATATCCATAATAATCGTCTTTTGACTTTCTTTCAATAACCGCACAAACAGGAACATTTTCCACAAGAACTGTATGAATAGCATTCTCAGGAGGAAAGAACTTATTATTTAACTGATAAGGAGATAAATAACGGTTTGTCACAATAGCGAAATCCCAATCAGACTGACTGCGTTCTTCATACCTGAAGTAGGAGGTCTCAATTTCAGGATTGTTACGAAATTGCCATATCACAGAGTAGGTTGCACATACTTTTACTGCACAGGATATATCCTTTTCATTAAGATATTCAATCAGCCACGCTGATGCTTCAGTCTGACTAACATAATAGTAGTCAGTTTCATAATTGGCATATGCCCCATTTAAACCACCAACCAGTTGATTATAATACAAATAAGAGTAGGGTTGATTTTTAATCATAAACTTAAGGGGATGAATCGACAGTACCACAAGCAGGGCAATCAGGGTCCATTTTAAATACCTGTTTTCAATGAATTCATAGAGATAAAGAAATCCCATTGAGGCCAATAATACAATACCAGGGTAAACAAAGAGAAACTGCCGCCAGGAACTGTACAGGTTCGATTTTTTATAAACAACAAAAAAGAGCGGAAACAGGATTGTAAAAACAACAAAACTGTAGAAAACCCTCTTTCCTTTTTGAATCTTAGGCCAAAAGAGACAAAATAACAGTAATCCTGACAAAACAATTAAAGGGATTGTTATAGCCATCGATTTTGGGAGGTAGTACCAAGGCATAAAATCAGACCATTCTACCCTACCTTCAAATATCTGGCGAAAAGTACTAGGGAAATGAGCCATTATGCGGTATGATTCAATTACATTCCTGACCGGACTCTGGAGCGCAAAAGGCCACAATAAGATCCCAAGAAGCCATGATGCAATAGTTACCATTGCAATCCAAAACAACTTCATCCTTATTGCAATAAAATTAAAATTATTATCTATCAGATATACAATCAGATAGTAAAGAAAAAAGAAAAAGAAGAGATAACAGATAAGAAGTAACCCGCCTGCCCTTATGCTAATTGAAAAGGCAATACTCAGCGTAAGCAGTATTATATTTCCGGGAGTAATTTTCCTGCCTGAATCTAAAAATTTAAATGTATAAAAAATAGTTGCAATATAACCGAGAGCGAAAGGAATATCCTTGAGATTATTCTGAGTGTGTCCGATGAAAGTTGGTGAAACAGAAAACAGGATAAGGGTTAAAATCCCGGCCCTGTAATCAGCCAGCCAGATCGCAAAAAGGGCTGTTACCAGTATTGTCAGCCATCCTGCTAAAGAACTCATGATATGCCTGAAGCTGTAGATATCAGCAATATTAAACCATTTGATCAGAAATGTTACTATGTTATCGTATGACTGACCGTAATATTTCAGATTAGAAACAGGTGTATTCAGCGCTGCCTGGTTTTCACCGTGAGTTGAAAAATAGTCAAAAACGGCTACCGACTGGTTATAATGCAGTACTTCATCGCAAGTAATACCAGCATCATGGCTGGTGAAAATCATTAAAATCAGAAGAAGAGTGGCAGAAAAAAAGAATATATATTTTAACCTTTTATCTTTCATCAATTTTCAGATTCTCCATCGTAATACTTCCTGATAAAATAGTGAGGACGATTCTGTGATTCCTTATAACTTCTGAAGACATACTCTCCAAGAATACCCAGAAATACCAGCTGAATAGAACCAAGGAAATAGATGCTTAGGAGAGTTGATGACCATCCGATAACAGCGAAACCGTATGCTTTTGCTATTAACACATAAATGCCTGCTCCCATAAAAATAAGAGTGCCGATAGTCCCCAGTATCAGACAGAAGCGTATTGGAAACCTGGAGAATGAGAAAATAGCATCTGATGCCAGAACAAATAATTTACGAATACTCATTTTTGGGTCTCCTTTGAAACGGTCTTCTCTGACAAATTCCATGTACCCCTGACGGAATCCTATGAATGTTCTGAGACCAGGCAGATACCTGACCCTCTCCTTCATTGATAAAAGTGCATCTGCAGCTTTTCTGTTCATCATGGAGTAGTTTCCTGAGTTCTCCAAACTTTTTATCTCGCTTATATGTTTAAATAGAAGATGGAATAAGAATGCACTCAGATTGCGTCCCCTGTTCCCTTTCCTTCCGGTCTTTTTCCCGCTCACAACATCATAATTCTGCTCTACAATCATTTTGTACATCTCAGAAAGCAGCTCTGGTGGATCCTGAAGGTCTCCATCCATCATAGCAACCACCTCTCCTTTTGAATATTCAAGACCTGCAGTATATGCAGCCTGATGACCAAAATTCTTGGATAATGATAAAATCTTAATCTTGGTATATTTCTTCTGCCATTCCAGAAGTTTATCAAGGCTTTGATCTGTACTTCCGTCATCAACAAATATCACTTCATATTCAGTTATGAATGAATCGAGGGCTTCAATGCACCTTTTCACAAGCTCATCTATCAGCTTCTCTTCGTTAAATATGGGTATTACCAGTGAAAGCATAATATTCTCATTTAACTCACCACCTCCCCCCTGCCGATATCGGCAGGGGTACTCCTCCTCTAAGAGGAGGAGAAAGTTAATATGCTGATTATCTTAACTTTCCCCTCCTTTTTAAGGAGGGGTGGCCCAGCTTAAGCGGGGACGGGGTGGTTAATAACAGTTTTATTTAGAAGGTTGTAGTCTGGCAAGCGCAAACCCAGCTTCATCCTTTAAGTCATTATTTGATATTAATTCTTTAATTGCAGCAATGGAATAGTCTGAACCCATCCAGCTCAATTCACGAAGTAAAAGTTTCTTAGAGTCAACAGTAACTTCATTGTTTTTCAGCACGTCTACCATCTTCTTCTCCACATTCAATAATGCCTTTTCGTCATCGGCGATTTTACGGATATAACTTCTAAGAAAGGTAAAATTTTTGGTACTTTTCTCAATTTCATAGCTTCCAATGTTTGCCATAGCATCATCTAGTGTAATCACTTTGAAGTCTGGACGGAGCACAACTCCGGAAGCACTTGGAAAATCGAATGGCACCTCCTGGGTAACTTTGCCAGATACTGCCCACTCGGCTCCTCTCTGGAAAGTAACAATAAATCCAACAGATTCCATTGCGGGGCCGCCTCCCTCATCAGCATGACCAAGCACGGTATGAAAAATTCTTCCTTTGCCATAGGTGATGGTCATTAATACGGGTTCATCTCTGCCCTCTCTGATGCGACGAAATCCTTGAGCAGGCGCTGCTGCCTCTGCTGCCTGTCCTGGTCTCCTGGTAGCAGAAAAAGAAGTTGCCAGTATCTCCATATTCTCTGCCGGACCGCGAAGCAGGCTGTACAACTCATCATTGCCCTGGAACCAATTCACTGGCAGACCTTTAGTGATTGGATGCTCAAAATTTCTGGTTTTTACTATGTAATCACTTCTTGGGCCATGTGTACCGCCTATACCCTTTGAAGTATCATCTCTCACTATTTCATTACCCCTATAGTAAACATACGGGCCGGATTTCTCATTACGGTTTCCCCATCCTCCAAGACCGATGATCTTATTGTATTCTTCCCAATCGGGAAAAGAATTATCGGCTGCATGATAAACCACGACACCACCTCCATTACTAACAAACTCAAGAAAAGCTGTATTGGTCTCTTCAGTCCATGAATCTCCGTTATAGTCGAGAACAATTAAATCATATTTCGAGAAGTCAGGATCAAAGGTAATCATATCACCTCCCTTTTCGGGGGTAATAATGATATCTGCGGAAAACAATCCAGTCTGTTCAAGTAACTGTTTCAGAATTGGATTACTTGCCTTCCAGTTATGATTGTTCTGACCGGTAATTATCAATGCGTTATAGTGTACCTCTTTTTTACAGGCACTGAAGAAGGTTAATAAACCTGCAACTAATAGTAAAATTAAATATTGTCTTTTCATTTTCATATCGGGTTAAACTGTTGGTAAAGTCCATGGTTGACGATAGGGCCGGCTCAGTAACTTGCTTGCCCTTAGGTTGCCAATAATCTCTTCTTTATCGGGATCCCATCTAATTGTCTGTCCGGTGGTCATGGCTATTTCGCCCAACAAACCAACAGATATTGCACGATAACCAGCCTCTATAGGCGCAATAGTCTCTTTCCCTGAACGGACACAATCAATAAAGTTCTGGTAGTGATTATCGCTCATATAAAGGTGAATCTCATTCTCTCCAATTTCTCCTTCAAGGAGTTTGGGATCAGATGCCGTAAGTTTGTTGCCCCTGTCAACATGGATCCATCCAAGGTCACCATACCATGTGGTTCCCATACCAAGCGGGAACCTTGATGCATTTGCGACACGCATCTCTATTCCATTTGCGTATTTGCAAAGAAAATCGTATTCAAAGGGAGCATCATAAATTCCTTCAGCAGGGTAAACACCCGTACCCGATATCTCCACCGGACCAGTATGTTCAAGATCAGCTCCCCAGTTTGCTATATCAATGTGATGACCTGACCAGTCAGTTAACTGACCACCTGAATAATCAAGCATCCAGCGCCAGTCCCAATGCGAAACACCACGGAATGGCACTTTTAAAGCAGGCCCCAGCCACATATCCCAGTTGAGTTCAGCAGGAACCTCCTTTACAGGCGGTGTCCCGATTCCCCTTCCTCCATCAGGTAATCCAACTTCAATATATTTTATTTTCCCTACCCTGCCATTCCTGACCAATTCACTGCCGCGATGGAAATGGGCCTGTGATCTCTGCCAGCTTCCTGTCTGCCAGGTAATACCGTTATTCTTGACTGCACTGACAATTGTCTGGCCATCCTTAATAGTACGGCATATCGGCTTCTCGCCATAAACATTTATCTTTTTATTTGCTACGGAGGAGTAGATGATACCATGCCAGTGATCAGGTATGGCTATCAACATTGCATCCAGAGTCTCTTTTTCCAGCAGCTCCCTATAGTCACCATATGTACGGCAATCCTGATTCTTATAGGCCTTATCGACTGTTTCTTTGGCTGTTGAAAGTCGATTGGAATCAACATCGCATAGTGCAACAAACTGGACCTGGTTGTCGAGTCTGTGAAAGTCCCTCAAATCGCTCATTCCCTGCGATCCGGTTCCTATTAGACCAAAAACAATGCGATCGCTTGGCGGCAATTTTCCACCCATACCAAGTGCTGTTGATGGTATGATCTGTGGCAAAACGATAGCCCCTGCAACGGCAGCAGCCGATCGTTTCACAAAATTTCTTCTCGATGTTTTTTCTGACATATGGTTAAATTTTAATTAATTTTATAAAATTATTCTTATTATAATACAATTGGTGTTCCGGGAATTGGTGTTTCGAAAATCATATCGACTGGTCCGAACTCAATTTTAGCAGGACCAAGATCCATATCCGATTTAAAAATCTCGTCCCAGGTTACCAGACGGCCTGTATAGGCAGCAGTTCTTCCCATAATGGCAGTCAGGGTAGATAATGCTGTTTGCTCGGCTTCGTTTACATATTCACCTGTTCTTATAGCATGAACCAGGTGCATATGTTCCTGGACATACGGTGGTATTTCTACTGCTCCCATCTCGTTCCCGTTTTCATCGAGGGGATATTTAAATTTCCATTTTATATTTCCATCAAGATCCCAGATTGTATTGACACAATTTGTGTAGCCTTCAGTACCCATAATTACTTCGCCGGTATCGTTTGCGCAGCTATCGATCTGACGGCACATGCTATGTGAACTGACACCATTGCCATAATCAAAATCAATGCTGAAAAAGTCATACTGGTCACCGGTAACCCTGCGGTGTCTTCCGCCATAACCAATTGCTTTTTCAGGATGCTTGCCCATAAACCAGTTTATTACATCTATATTATGTACATGTGTATCAAGGATATGGTCGCCGCATAACCAACAGAAATTGTTCCAGTTACGAATCATATATTCCATATCGTTCCAACCCTTTTCCCTTTCACGGAACCATACATGATCCTGGTTCCAGTATGCTTTGGCAGATGTAATCCTGCCAATTGCTCCACTCATTACCTGCTTATATGTCTCTATATAATCTTCCTGATGACGTCTCTGGGTTCCGGTAACAACGCACAATCCAATTGCTTCAGCTTTTTTTGCAGTGGTTATCAAAGATCGTATACCAACAGGATCAACCGCAACCGGTTTTTCCAGAAATGCATGCTTTTTATTCTGAACTGCTTCGAGGAAATGGTCAGGACGAAACTGTGGTGGTGTAGCCAGAATTACTACATCGACATCAGGCAGAGCCATCAGCTTTTTGTAGCCATCGAAACCAACAAAACAGTTTTCCTCCGGTATTGGAAGGTTAAAGGAGGCAAATCTTTCCCGGCAAGCGTCTATTTTATCCTGGAATACATCAGCCAGAGCTATGATCTCAAGATCAGGCCCTGAACTTATAAAATTGATTGCTGCTCCTGTTCCCCTCGCTCCTGTGCCCACAAGTCCGGCTCTTAGTTTTTTACCTTTGGGCGCTCCTCTTAAGATAGGGGGAAGTCCCAATGCTTCGATATCCGGTTTCCTTTTGCAGGCTGTTATAAGGGCGCCAGCTCCGGCAATACCTATGCCTGCAAGAGCTGTTTTTCCGATAAATTTCCTTCTGTCAATATTCTGCATAACCAAACTGTTATAAAAACCTATTATTTTCCTGTTTCACTTCCTTCCTCACATACCACTCTGAATCCTACATCAATGCAATCCGAATACCACCAGATACTCTTTGGCATCTGCGGATCGGTAACCAGCCATGCTTTGGTTTTTGTGAAGTTGCGCGAGGCGCTCCTTACATCTTTTGCATCGCTCTTAAATGAACCACCGCGAATAACATGTTCTGAGCCTCTGGCAGGGCCTCCTGGATTAATAACTTCTGTTGAATCAACACTATAAGTATCTGGAGAATAGAAATCAAGACAAAATTCCGCAACATTACCCGACATATTCTTTAATCCAAAGGGATTTCCTTTGACAGAAACAGGCTCCTGTGTTTTGGAAGAGCTGTTTAAAGTGTATACTACCCTTGAGGTTATATTTGAAGTATCAGGTCTGAATATTTTCTTCAGAAAACCTGATGATGAAAACTCTTTCGGATTACCCTCAAAGAAGTAAGGTGTTTCAGTCCCGCCCCTGCATGCATACTCCCATTCAGCTTCAGTAGGTAAGCGGTATTTTTTACCTGTAACCTTCGATAGCCACAGGCAATATACCGTTGCTGCGTGCCACGATATAGTTATTGCCGGTCGTGATCCTTTTCCCCAGCCCTGATCCGGAGCACCCCATGGGGGTGTTGCCCCGCTGATGGCATCCACATTCTTTTTACTGACCGACTGACCTTCTGTTCTGCCCTGAGAGCCTGTTGCCCTGAAAAAGGCCATATATTCATCCCATGTTACCTCTGTTCTGGCTATCCAGAATTTTGTCAGAGTCACACGTCTCACAGGACCTTCATCGGGGTCCCGTAACTGTTCATCCCCAGGACTTCCCATATTAAAAGTTCCTCCGGGCAGGGCAACCATCTCAAACGAGACACTTGTACCCGGTATCATTTCAACGAAATTTTCAAATCTTTCAACTTTGGCAGGCTCTGTGAAAATGGTCTGGTCTGCAGTAACCGAAACACCAAAATTCGTATCATGAGCGTGTATGGCATTCCTGTCGTAATGCCCGACATTAAGGTGACAGTTTATACAGCTTAATGGCTCCTTGCTGGTTGTATAGAAGAGATGTGCATTACCTCCGTTAACAGACAAAGTTACGGGAAACAGGTTCTGATGACATACGAGACATGACTTTTCATATACAAATCCTTTAGCGTTTTCCAATAGTTTTTTTTCTGCCCAGTCTATTTTTGCACTGTCTTTAAAGAGATAACCATAAATATCCTTGCTCCCATGTTTGGCTTTTGCAAACAGATAGCCATGACCTTCTGGAGGAAGATGGCATTCAGCACAATGGATAATATTGCCCGAAGAATTATTATAATGAGTGGAGAGTTTCCATCTCTGGTCTGCCAGAGGGTGTATATGACATGAAACGCAATATTTATCTGAAGAGGTGTATCTGACAACTGCCTTACCCGATTTCAATAAGATCAGGGCAATGACAAATCCCAAAATAATTAACCATACCTTTTTCTTACCACTAATGGACCTCTTGCCCTGATAAATTCTTGAATTCATGTTTTCCGGAAAAGATTCAATTAATTTGCTAAAGTTAATTGATTGATTGATTTTCCGACAAAAGAAGAAATACTTTTTTAGTTAAAAAGGTATAAAAAATAAATTGGGTATCAGTTATAGTAAAAAGTATAAATAATAAAAACTATAGATTACCTTCGGTGAGCTCGTCCCTGGCGGGACTCGGTTCCTCAGAACCGTTTAGTATATGCGTGGCAATAGGGTATCTTCCCATTGTTGAAATAGTAATCCTGGTGGTAGGCCTCAGCCGGATAAAACCCAGAAGCCTTTGTAACTGCAGTGGCTATTTTCATTCCCTTGGATCTGAGTAAATTAAGATCTCTCTCAGCGATTTTCTTCTGATCATCATTAAGGTAGAAAATTTCTGACCTGTACTGATCACCTATATCGGGGCCCTGTCTTCCTACCTGAGTGGGATCATGAATCTCCAGGAAAAGTTTAAGAAGAGATTCATAAGAAGTTTTAGTCGGATCATAGACAATTTTAACAGCTTCAGCATGTCCGGTATTTCCGGTACATACCTCCCTGTAGGTAGGATTCTTTACCGCTCCTCCCGTATAGCCTGAGGTTACGGAAATGACACCCGGGGCTTTCTGAAGAAAATATTCAACCCCCCAGAAGCATCCGCCTGCAAATACAGCTGTTCCATACCTTCCTTTTTCAAGCTGAGCAGGCACAAAATCGAGAGAGACCGAATTGACACAATGGCGTGTATTCTTAGCTGTGAGCCTCTCACCGGCGAAAACATGTCCGAGATGTGCTCCACAACTTGCACAAACTATCTCAGTTCTCATCCCATCGGCATCGGGAAATCTGTTTACAGCTCCCTTTATTTCATCATCAAAGCTGGGCCATCCGCAATCAGATGCAAATTTGTCTGTAGAATTATAGAGTGCCGCGCCACATCTTTTACAGACATAGGTGCCACTTTCCTTATTATCGGTATATTTCCCGACAAAAGGAGCTTCAGTACCTTTATCCTTAATAACATATGATTCCTCTTTCGTAAGATCATAATATTGAAGTTTTAACTGTGAAAAAGATTCCTCGCTCATACCGGCTGAATAAATTACCAAAATTAGAATTAATACTATTCTATTCATAATTACAATTGTCTTCTATTTATATATACAAACAAATACTGCATGAAATAGTTAACATGTTTTCGTACTTTTTATTATTTATAGGGCTGCAAATTATATTTATAGTTAAATATTATTAAAGTCCAATAAACCAGGAGGAGATTCTGAGCGTAACGAAGTGAAGCGAAGAACCGAGCTTTGCGAGCTCGCCGAAGGCAATCCCCATCTACTTTTAGATATTACCAGGTAAATAATGATAAAATATATTTGAACTAAATTTCACCTTCATTTGTTTTTAAATAGGAAGATTTTGAATAAAATACTATTTTTATTCAAGTTGTGTTAAATATTATTTTTGGCATAAATATTGTTTTTAGAATGAAAAGTTTATTTTTGTAGATAATTAAATATTATACCCGGTATGAAAAAATTGTCTTTATTGCTTTTGGTGATCTTTATTACGGCATTAGTTGCCAGTTCCTGTAACAAAAAGGAGTGTCCTGCCTATTCCAAAGCCAATACTGAGCAGACAGGGCAAAATATCTGATTTCCTGCCTGTTCTTTGAATTTCTCCAGCTATTAAGTGTCAAAATGATGAAGAAGCTGCTGATTATAGCGGTGTTATTATTATTACCTGGTGCGATAAAACTTCACGCCCAGGGTGAATTAAATGAACAGCAAAAGGTATTTTTCCGTAATGAAAGATCGTTTGCCATTCAACTCAATTCAAATGGCATTGGTGTCGGTTACCGTGGAGCCAAACGAATTGATTATCTCAACAAGAGATTCATCGAAATAGAAGGTGGCACATTAAAACATCCTAAAGAATATAGACTATCCAATCCTTACGCACAGACTTCCGGTACTTTTGTCTTTGGCAAGCTCAATTCTGTAATTTATTTCAGAGGGGGATTCGGGTTTCAGCACGAGCTATACAAAAAGGCTGATCTCGGGGGAATAGCAATCAGATATTTTTATTCAGGCGGTCCTGTTCTTGCCGTTTATAAACCAATTTATTACCAGGTATTATACCAGGCTTCGGGCAATACATATGATCTTAAAAAGGAAAAATTTAGTGCTTCTATTGCCCTGCCACAGGACATATACAGTAAAGCATCATTTACAAAGGGACTTAATGAGACCAAAGCATTACCTGGTTTATACGCGAAGGGAGGATTTAATTTCGAATACAGTAAAGAGGATAAGCTTATACATGCAATAGAGCTCGGGGCACAGGTTAATGCTTTCCCGAAACAGATACCTATCATGGCAGGTTCAGATAACAAAACTCTCTTTTTTTCATTATTTGTCAGCTACAGGTTCGGAATGATTATCGATCCGCTCAATCCTGAATCAAATAAGATGTCAAACATCTTCCGCAGAAAAAGTAAAAACTGATCTTAATTGCACTTTGTCTTTTGTCAGGAAAGTATTACTTTTGTGATGCAAATTTATTAACTTTTTAATGATATAGAAATGTCTAAAATTAAAGTAGGTATTAACGGTTTTGGCAGGATCGGCCGACTGGCCTTCAGGGCTGCCTTGAAGAGGAACGATATGGAAATAGTAGGTATAAACGACCTTCTCGATCCTGATTATATTGCATATATGCTTCGTTATGACACAGTTCACGGCGGATTTGATGGAAAAATTGAGGTTAAGGATGGTAAATTAATTGTAAACGGACAGAGTATCCGTATTACCTCCGAGAAAGATCCTGCAAACCTGAAATGGAATGAGGTTGGCGCTGAATATGTCCTGGAATGTACAGGTCTGTTTCTTACAAAGGAGAAAACCATGGGTCATATTACTGCTGGTGCTAAACGTGTTGTAATGTCAGCTCCTTCAAAAGATGACACTCCTATGTTTGTTATGGGAGTTAACAACAATAAATACACGGCCGAGATGCAGTTCGTATCGAATGCTTCCTGTACAACCAACTGCCTTGCTCCAGTGGCAAAGGTTCTCCATGACAATTTCGGTATCGTAGAAGGTCTGATGACAACAGTTCATGCCACCACAGCTACACAGAAAACAGTTGACGGTCCGTCTAATAAGGACTGGCGGGGTGGTCGTGCTGCAGCAGGCAACATTATTCCTTCTTCAACAGGTGCAGCCAAAGCTGTAACAAAGGTTATCCCGGAACTGAAAGGCAAACTTACAGGTATGGCATTCAGAGTACCCACTCTCAATGTTTCAGTTGTGGACCTGACTTGCCGTCTTGAGAAGGGTGCCAGCTATGATGATATCAAAAAAGCTATGAAAGATGCTTCTGAGGGCCCGCTTAAAGGAATCCTCGGATATACTGAAGACTCAGTTGTTTCAAGCGATTTTAATGGTGATTCCCGTACTTCAATCTTTGATGCAGGAGCAGGTATCGCTCTTAATGATAATTTTGTGAAGGTGGTATCGTGGTACGATAATGAATGGGGTTATTCATGCAAGCTTCTCGACCTCATAGCTCATATGAATACAGTGAAATAATATATTAAGCTGGGTATAGAATAAAAGGGATCTGAATCAGATCCCTTTCTTTTTATTTTACTGAAATTAGAAGTAAGTCGATACTAAAAAGAATTCCTTTTAGACAATCATGTCGATTTCAAGTGGAATTCCGGCTGTATCACGGTAGTGTTCTCCAAGTTCAAGCATCGCTTCATCGTCCTCCTCATAGAGCCATTTGAGAGTCACGCCCTTTCCCGATCTTCCGTAACCTGTAAGTCTCTTTAGTATCTCATACAAGTACTTTGAAGAACCACTATTTATATACTCAAGCTGAATAGTAACATCGAGACCGCTGTTATCTTCAAAATGGGTAGTAATCCACTCCTCCAGACGCCGGAAGATCAATTCAGGATTTTCGGGTATTGACCGGCCGATTATCTCCAGTCTGTTATGTCCAGGATAATAGATTATTCCCGGACAATTCTTTAACTCTTCCTGTATAACATGTTTTTCCATATTCTGATAATTTTATTCGTATCTTAAAGCTTCAATAGGATCAATATTAGCTGCTTTAACAGCTGGTGCATAACCAGATACAACACCAACAATAAAACAGACAACTATTCCGGTCATTACCCAGACCCATGGAATTACAAAACTCGATCTAAGCATCGATGATACCGCGTTTCCAATCAGTATCCCAAGGAAAATTCCAAAAACTCCCCCCATCTGCCCTATCATAATAGATTCAAAAAGGAACTGATACTTAATGGTCTGAGTTTTTGCTCCGATCGCTTTCCTTACACCAATTTCGCGGGTCCTTTCAGTAACCGAAACAAGCATTATATTCATCAAGCCAACGGCAGCCCCAAACAGAGTTACTATGCCAATAATTGTTGCTGCCAGAGTAACATACCTTAAATTCTTTAACAACATATTTACAATGCTGTCGCTTTTTGATATGTTAAAATCCGATTCATCCCTGGGGTCCAGATTACGCACAATCCTGAAAATCGCCTCAGCTTCACCTGTCATCATATCAAGGTTCACCGGATTCATTGGCATAACAGTAATGCTGAATGTCATATTTGGCCTGGAAAAATACTGGCGGGCAGTTGTGACCGGCATAAAACATACCCTGTCGCCATTAATTGCGCTGGCACCTTTACTTTTTAGTACACCTGTCACTTTAAGTTTTAAGCCTGCTACAGTAATTACTTTCCCGAGGGGATCAACACCCGTTGAAAAAAGGTCCTTTACAATATCTGCCCCAATAAGGACAGAGTGTTGCGTCAATTGAATCTCATCAAGGCTGAAATTTCTGCCTGATTCAATCTCATATCCGGAAACAGTAAGATGGTTTTCATCAACACCAACAAGGCTTACATTTGGATTAGTCTCCTCCGATCCGTATTTAACAGTTGCCAGTCCTGAAGCGTTAAAGGAAATTGCAACCCAGGCTGCTTCAGTAAAACGTTCTTTGAACTCTTCAGCCTGCCTGTAGGAGATCCTGGAAAAATTCCTTGTCCTGGTTCTACTGTTTCCAATTTGAATATTCATCCCCCTCGATGTTATAGTAAAGGAGTTGGCACCCATCATCGTGAACTGATTTGTAAGGGACGACTTTATTGCATCGATCGCAGTAAGTATCCCCACCAGTGCCATTATCCCGAATGCAATAATACATATGGTAAGGATAGCTCTCACCTTGTTGGATCTTATTGCCCTGAATGATATTCTCAGGTTCTCCCTGAATATGCCTGTTTTTATAGCTGCCCGCTTCATTTATATGTTTCTCTCCCTGCTCTTCAACTATGAAGTAATAAAAGTACACTTTTTTTCCTTTTCAGAGTTGCATGAACAGGAATAATTCTTTCCCGGTAACTTTGCATTATAAATCCATAGTAAGAAATATCATATTTTTATTTGCATAACTAATACTTTCGTTGTATATTTGGTATTAATAAAATAAGGGATTGTTGAAGTAAGAATTAAGAATAAAAATATGAGAGAATTAACCAGAGCTGAAGAACAGGTGATGCAGGTTCTATGGAAGATAAAAAAAGGTTTTGTCAAAGAGATTCTGGAACATTTTGATGAACCTAAACCGGCATATAATACTGTGAGTACTATTGTCCGTATTCTGCAGGATAAAGGATTTGTATCCCATAAGGTATATGGAAGAACACATGAATACTTCACGGTGGTTTCAAAAAATGAGTATTCGAAAACGCACCTGAATACCTTTGTTAACGACTATTTTTCAAACTCCTTTGAAAAGATGGTTAGTTTCTTCGCCAGGGAAAAGAGTATCTCTGTGAAGGAAATGGAGGAGATCATGAAAATTATGGAGGGTGAGGTAAAGAAACAAAAAACCGGGAAATGAACACCCTATTATTATATACTGTCAAAGTAGCTGTCTATATTATTGCATTCTACCTGGTATATTTTTTTATGTTAAGCAGGGATACTTCCTATGGACGCAACAGGGCTTTCATTCTGCTCTCATTAGCCGCCTCACTGCTTTTGCCACTCATTTCCTTTCAGACTCTAAAGGCTTACGACATTCAGTTTTTTGGAAAATTCTTATCTGAAGTATTTATTACCGCAAGTTCCGAAGCTGATAAAACTATTAATCCCGGTTTATCAGCTGCAAATCCAATTCAGATTATATGGTCTGTCTATTTAACTGGTGTTTTTACATTTACATTAAAATTGGTCGCCGACCTGATAAACCTTCTTTTTCTGATAGTCAGGAAGAAAAATGGAGGCAACAGGATCATCAGATTTCATGGATTCAATACTTCAGGATTTTCTGCAATGGGGCATATCTTTATAAATTCCAATCTGAATTCTGAAGAGGCAGATAATATAATAAAACACGAACAAAACCATCTCAGACAAAACCATTTCCTCGACATTCTTTTTATTGAAATATTGAAAGTACTCCAATGGTTTAATCCTGTTATTCACTTGTTTAACAGATCATTAAGAGCTGTGCATGAATTTCAGGCAGACCATGGATGCCTATGTTCCGGGGTACCAGTGGTGAGTTATCAAAGTCTCCTGTTAAGACAGGTTTTCAGGTCCGGAGCGTTCAATTTAACTAATAGTTTTTCAAATCCATCGCTCATTAAAAAGCGGATGATAATGATGACAAAGAAGCGGACCTCATCCCTGGCAAACATGAAGTTACTTTTTGTAATCCCTGTCATTGCTTTTCTGATTATGGCCATATCAGTAAGAGTAGCTGATTCAACGCCATATGAGAACAATCCGGAGAATGCCTTACCTCCTCCACCTCCACCTCCCCCAAAAACTGAAGAGGTATCTGATAAGTCTGAAATTGAGCCATTTGAAGTAGTGGAAGAGATGCCTAAATTCCCCGGAGGAGATACTGAACTTATAAGGTATATTGGAGAAAATACCACTTACCCTGTTGCAGCGAAAGAGAATAATATTCAGGGAAGGGTAATTATACGCTTTTGTATAACTGAAAAAGGAGGTATTGATCGAATCAGTATTCTTAAGGGCGTTGACCCTGAATTAGATGCAGAAGCCCTGAGGGTCGTAAAATCTTTACCATCTTTTGAACCAGGGAAACAGGGAGGTTCACCGGTTCCTGTGTGGTACATGATACCAATAACCTTCACATTGAAATAAAATCGTTAATATGAGGCTGTCTCAAAAGCACTTTTGAGACAACCTCATCCCAAACATGCCTTTCATATTCAGTTATTAAAATCAAAAAAAAATATTTTAATTAACATTTTAGTTGTATAACTAATTTATTCGTTGTATATTTGCTATTATGTAATCATAAAGAAGATTAGTTATAAATCAACAACTAAAACCAAAGGCTATGATATCAAAAACAGATCCAGTAACGAGGAAGAATAGTATGGTAAATCTGATGCTTCCTTTATTTGCCGTTGCATTTCTTATTTTTATAGGCTGTGGAAGGAACAATGATTCCAATTTCATTGAACCTCCTGCTCCTCCTCCTCCACCCCCTCCTCCATCAGAAATGCTTGATGAATCAGGAGTTGAACCATTTAATGAAGTAGATAAAATGCCTGTTTTCCAGGGAGGGGATTCAGCTCTTATTAAATATATTGCAGACCACACAATATATCCTGAAACTGCAAAGAAAGATACAATTCAGGGCAAAGTCATTGTAAGATTTTGTGTTACTGAAAAAGGAACTATCAACCGGGTAAGCGTTTTAAATGGAGTATCCCCCGAACTTGACGCAGAATCAATAAGAGTAATTAAGTCGCTGCCTGATTTTGTGCCGGGAGAAAAAGATGGGAAGGCAGTTCCTGTATGGTTTATGATTCCGATAACTTTCGTATTGAAATAACTCACGGCTTATATATCAATGTAAAGAACGGTCGCGACTATTCCTTACTAAACAAACTGATTCTTACAGGGTCAGTTTTTTTTGTCCAATTATAATTCAAATTCTGTAAATTTGTTGCCTGCAATTTTTCAGAAAATGGATATTGAAGAAAGAATAGAATCATTCGCACTATTAGGCAAAACATCAGGTGACCTTCTAAATGGCAGATCGGCCATTTACCAGGAACAATTTAATGGTCTCATTAATCATCAGCATATAATAAATCCATGGTTCACTCCTGATAATGTCAGAGCTGCCCTGAAAGCCATTGCCGGTGAACTGACGAAGGAAAATCTTGCCCTGTGGACATCTGCTTACCCTGAACTTAAAGAGAAAAGAGTTCCGCTCACAGCAGGGGTAATAATGGCAGGTAATATTCCTTTGACAGGGTTTCACGACTTTCTCTCTGTTCTGATAAGCGGGAATAGAATTATGGCAAAAACCAGCTCAAAAGACACAGAGTTAATAAGGCTTATAAGCGAGATACTTTGCTCTATTAATCAAAAGTTCAACGATAGAATAGAGTTTACTGCAGGTATCCTTGCCAATTTTGATGTGGTTATTGCTACCGGAAGCAATAATAGCTCAAGGTACTTTGAATACTATTTTGGAAAATATCCCAGTATAATCAGGAAAAACAGGAACAGTGTGGCGGTGCTTGATGGCGATGAAACAGATAGTGAGCTCGAAAACCTTGGCAAAGATATCTTTTCATATTTCGGACTTGGTTGCAGAAATGTATCAAAAATTTATCTTCCCGAAGGTTTTGATATCTCGGTGCTAATAAGGAACTGGCACTCATTTTCAGATATAATCAACCATACCAAATATGCCAACAATTACGATTATAATAAAGCCGTATACCTTGTTAATAAGGAAAAGTTTCATGATACCGGCTTCCTTTTGCTGAAAGAAGAGAACAGAATATCATCTCCTGTTTCAGTTGTATATTATGAATCGTACAGCTCTTTGGAAGCTGTTGAGAAACAGACAGAACAGATAAAAGAGAGAATTCAGTGCATTGTTGGTAAACATGGCATCCCGTTTGGCAAAGCCCAGTCACCGCATTTATGGGATTATGCAGATAATATTGATACAATTGGATTTCTTCTAAAAATAAATAATGCAGGAATATTGTAATCTAAAAAATATTATATTGCACCCTCTGAATTAATAGATATCATGGTTTACAAATTTGTAGTGTTATCAGATGAAGATGAGTCATTTATCAGGGAATTTGAATTCCTTGACGCCAATACATTAATGGATTTTCACAACCTGATTCAGGATGAATTGGAGTTTGATAAATCTCAACTGGCTTCGTTTTTTATGGCAACAGACAATTGGGAGAAAGAGGAGGAGTTTACCCTTTTTGATATGGGTGCAGGCTCTTCAACTATGGAAGTTGCTGTGCTTGAAGATATTATTTTCCGTAAAAGTCAAAAATTATTATACGTCTTCGATTTTTTTAATGAGAGAGCTCTCTTTGTTGAATATACAGGTGAATCAGCTGAAATAGACGGACGTGAATATCCTTCCTGCACAAATTCAAAAGGAATACCTCCGAAGCAGGTGGTTTTCGGGGGAAGTACACGTAAACTCTATAACAATATTATTGTCTCCGATGATGATGATGATGATGATGAGCCTGAAGTAGATGAACTGTTCCTGAACGGGGATGATGAAGATGCCCTGCCGGACTTTGATAATATAGAACCCCTGAACGAGGACGAGGAATAAATCTCATCAGGATCAAATTCCAATGAATAATTTTCTTATAGTTCTGCTGGGTCCGACCGGAGTCGGTAAGACTGAAATTTCAATAAGAATAGCAGAACATTTCAACCTCGAAATTATATCTGCTGATTCAAGACAGTTTTTCAGGGAGATGAGCATTGGAACAGCAGTTCCTTCCGATCATCAGCTTAATGCCATAAAGCATCACTTTATTAGATTTCTCTCTGTAAGAGACTACTTCAGTTCAAGTATGTTCGAAAGGGAGGTGCTTGATCTTCTTCCCGGTCTCTTTAAGAAAAACAATCATGTATTGATGTCAGGAGGCTCTGGCATGTACATTGACGCAGTGTGTCGTGGCATTGACGACATTCCGGATGTCGATCCTGCTGTTCGTGAAAAATGCGTTTCCAGATTTAAGGAGGAAGGTATTGAGGGTTTGAGGGCAGCTCTCAGACTACTCGATCCGGAACATTATGCTAAAGTTGACCTAAAAAATCATAAGCGTATAATGAGAGCTCTTGAGATCTGTGAAACCACCGGTCGACCGTACTCCTCTTTCCTTAAGAGGCAAAAGAGGGAGAGAAATTTCGGAATAGTTAAGATTGGACTGGAAAGGAGGAGGGAAGAGCTTTACAACAGGATCAACACGAGGGTTGATAATATGATTGAGATGGGTCTTGAAGATGAGGCAAAGGGACTCATATTGTACAGAAATCTGAACGCCCTTAACAGTGTCGGCTACAGGGAGTTTTTTGACTTTTTTGATGGAAAGATATCACGGGAAAAAGCTATTGAACTTATAAAAAGGAACAGTCGCCGTTATGCCAAACGACAGATTACATGGTGGAGTAAAGATAAGGATATCAAATGGTTTCATCCGGAACAGGTTGGGGATATGATCCAGCTAATTGAAAAAGAAATATCATATCAGTTTCTTTAACTTCCTTATTGTCTCTTCAGGATCATCAGAACTGAAAACCGAATTTCCGGCCACAAGTACATTCACTCCCGACTCAATCAGCTTTGCGGCATTTTTTGTATCAATACCGCCATCAACCTCAATCAGAACATCATATCCACCGGAGTCGATCATTTTCCTCAGTTCCGATATTTTATTATAACTCTCCATAATAAATGATTGTCCCCCGAATCCGGGATTAACTGTCATTATCAGAGCCATGTCGATACAGGGCAGGATATTTTTAAGAAGCGAAACAGGAGTATGAGGGTTTACAGCAACACCTGCTTTCATTCCGAGGCTGCGTATTTCCGTTACAGTTCGCTGGAGGTGGACACATGCTTCATACTGAACTGTAAGGATATTGGCGCCGGCGTCGCGGAACCTGCTCAGGAAACGGTCCGGATCAATTATCATCAGATGAACATCAAGTGGTTTTTGGGAGACTTTTTTAACATGTTCCACAACAGGAAATCCAAAAGAGATATTAGGTACAAAAACACCATCCATAATATCGAGGTGAAGCCAGTCGGCCTGGCTTCTGTTAATCATCAGAACATCATTTTTAAGATTACCAAAATCAGCTGTTAAGAGAGACGGAGATACAAGATGGTCCATTTATGAATATTTTGGACAAAGATAGAACAAATTGTTAACCAAGGTATGTTTTTAATATTCTGCAACGGGTTGTAAACTGAATTCTTTTGATAGCTTTTTCCTTTATCTGTCTGACCCGTTCCCGTGTAAGGCATAGCTCCTCTCCAATCTCTTCCAGGGTATAAGGATGTTTCATCCCTAATCCGAAATAGAGTTTAAGAACTTTAGATTCACGGGGAGACAGTGTGCTCAGAGCCCTGTCAATTTCAAAGGACAGGGATTCGTTTATCAGGTTCTTATCAGGGCTGGGTGTATCTGAACTCTGCAGTACGTCGTACATATTATTATCTTCCTCAGAACTTAATGGGGCATCCATACTGATTGTACGTCCATTGGTTTTCAGCACCTCTTTTACCTCTTCAGGTATCATCTCAAGCATCTCCGCAATCTCCTGGGATGAAGGTTCACGCTCATATTCCTGTTCTAACCGGGAAAAGGCTTTGTTTATCCTGTTTATTGATCCGATTTTATTTACCGGGAGACGAACAATCCTTGCCTGTTCCGCAAGAGATTGAAGAATTGCCTGCCGTATCCACCATACTGCATATGAAATGAATTTAAATCCCCTGGTCTCATCGAAACGCTGGGCAGCTTTCATAAGCCCTAAATTGCCCTCATTAATCAGATCAGGCAGACTCATTCCCTGGTTTTGATACTGCTTTGCAACTGAAACAACAAATCTGAGATTGGCTCTAACAAGCTTTCTTAAAGCCTCTGTGTCGCCCGATCTGATCCTCCTGGCCAGAATAACCTCTTCATCAGGTGAAATAAGGTCAACTCTGCCAATCTCCTGAAGATATTTATCCAGTGAAGGGGTGTCACGGTTGGTAACCTGCTTTGTTATCTTTAGCTGACGCATTGACTGGTCAGATTTTAGTTTTTCAAAGGAAAACCGGGCATTAGATACAATTTTAGTGAAAAAATGCTATTTTCCAACATATTATGCATTTTTTTTTTGTTAAATAATAGTTTATTACTAACTTGCCTTTCTATTTTTACATATTGAATATCAAATTATTAATTATTTGATATAACCCCGTTGCATTTTTAATAACATTTTACAGGAAATATATTGGCAATTTTATTTAATATTGCAGCGGTTTTCGGATATGTGATTTAGGCAATACAATATCCAACGGTATCATAATCATATCTTGACCCGTTATTCCAGCAAAAATCATTAAGATCTCTTATATTCCTTTTATCATTAAAATATGTACGACATTCTTGAGTTAAGTAAGAAGCTGCTTCCTGAATTAAAGGATATAGCAAAGGAGCTTAAAATTAAAAAGACAGAAAACCTGAAAAAACAGGATTTAATTTACAAAATCCTTGACCAGCAGGCACTGGAGGCTACAGAGGAAAAACCGGCTGGCAAACCTGAAATGAGCAATATCAAACCATTACGGGAGACAAATAAGCATGAGTTTGAATTCAGCAAGAGAAGAGGTAAACGACCAAGAACAACAAAGCAGGTCGCAAAGCACTCTTCGGAGTCTGTTATATCAGTCTCACCCGACGATTTTAAACCAACGGAAAAAAAATCTGCTGTGAAACAGGAACCTGCAATCAAACCAGAAAAAACGGATGACCTGGAAACCAGTGTATCAAAACCTGTTGTAAAGAGATCATCTGATTGGAATAGAGGGAATATAACTCATGAAACTGACGGGAAGATTGAGAAAGATGATAAATATACGGAAGAACCTTCTGAGGAGAAAAGATCTGAACCATTTGAGGACACCCTGATTAACAATTTACCTCTTTCAAATGGAGATGAAATGCTTTTCGGTGATATAAAACCATTGGAAGAGACATACATCAGCGATATTATTGTTGATCCACCTGTTACAGAACCTGTAAAAGATCAAATTGCAATAAAGGAGGAGAAGAAGGAAAAACCTTATGATTTTGAAGGAATAATATATAATACGGGAGTTCTTGAGATAATGCCTGACGGCTATGGTTTTTTAAGATCGCCGGATTACAACTATCTCAACTCACCGGATGACATTTACGTTTCCCAATCGCAGATAAAGCTTTTCGGTCTTAAAACAGGCGATACTATTAAAGGCTCTATTCGTCCACCTAAAGAGGGTGAAAAATATTTCCCGCTTGTTAAAGTAGATGAGATAAATGGCAGAAGTCCTGATTTTATAAGAGATCGCGTTCCTTTTGACTTTCTTACACCTCTCTTTCCTGATGAAAAATTTACATTATGTCAGCCCGGTGAAGGTTCATTATCGGTAAGAGTAATTGACATGTTTACACCGATAGGGAAAGGTCAGCGGGGATTAATTGTTGCTCAGCCCAAAACAGGTAAGACCATTCTTCTTCAGGAGATTGCAAATGCTATTGCTAAATACCATCCAGAAGTTTATCTGATGATACTTCTTATTGATGAACGACCTGAAGAGGTTACTGATATGGCCAGGAATGTAAATGCTGAAGTTATTGCCTCAACATTTGATGAACCAGCTGAACGTCACTGCCGTGTAGCAAATATTGTTCTTGAAAAATCTAAACGTCTTGTTGAATGTGGTCATGATGTAGTTATTCTGCTCGACTCTATTACGCGTCTTGCAAGAGCATTTAATACAACGGCTCCGGCATCAGGAAAAGTACTTTCCGGAGGTGTTGACTCAAATGCACTGCATAAGCCAAAAAGGTTCTTCGGGGCAGCAAGGAACATAGAACATGGCGGATCACTCACTATTCTTGCCACCGCTCTTACTGATACGGGATCGAAGATGGATGATGTAATTTTCGAGGAATTCAAGGGAACAGGTAACATGGAACTTCAGCTCGACCGTAAACTTTCAAACAGGAGGATATTCCCCTCAATTGATATTCCTGCTTCAAGTACGCGTAGAGAAGACCTCCTTCTGAATAAAAATATTCTTCAAAAGATTTGGGTTTTACGGAATTTCCTTACCGATATGAACTCTGTTGAAGCAATGGAATTCCTTCGCGACAGGTTGTTGCAGTCTAAATCGAATGAAGAGTTTCTGATTTCTATGAATGGGGGATAATAAGTGTGTTTATTTTGGTAAATTCACACTTGATTCTAAATATTCTTTTAATCAAATATATATTTCATAATGGGAACAAAAAAATTTATAACATGCGACGGCAATGAGGCCGCAGCGCATGTTGCATATATGTTTAGCGAGGTTGCTTGCATATATCCTATAACACCTTCATCAACAATGGCCGAATTTGTTGATGAATGGTCTGCCAATGGACTTAAGAACATTTTTGGCGACCAGGTTAAAGTGGTTGAGATGCAATCTGAAGGAGGAGCTGCCGGTGCACTGCATGGTGCCTTACAAACCGGTGCATTATGTAGCACTTTCACAGCATCTCAGGGATTGCTTCTTATGATCCCCAATATGTACAAAATTGCTGCAGAGCTTCTTCCAGGTGTTTTTCATGTAAGTGCCCGAACAGTTGCTGCTCATGCCCTCTCAATATTTGGTGATCACAGTGATGTATACGCAACCCGTCAGACAGGTTTTGCACTGCTGGCCAGCGGAAGCGTCCAGGAGATAATGGACCTATCGGGAATAGCTCATCTCTCAGCTATCAAATCAAGAATACCTTTTTTACATTTTTTCGATGGTTTTCGTTCATCTGCCGAAGTTCAGAAAATTGAATCACTGGAGAAGGAGGATCTGAAAAAACTCCTCGATACGGATGCTCTGAATAAATTCAGGGAGAATGCCCTTAATCCTGAACATCCTGTTTCAAGAGGGACCGCTCAAAATCCTGATATATTCTTTCAGGCCAAAGAGGCAGTGAACAGTTTCTACGAACCGGTGCCGGATATTGTTGATGCCTATATGGCTGAGATTACAAAACTTACCGGAAGGGAGTATAAACCTTTTACCTATTATGGCGCTCCTGATGCGGAACATATTGTTGTTGCAATGGGTTCAATAACAGATACTACAAAAGAGACAATTGATTATCTGAGCGCTAATGGAGAAAAGGCAGGACTTATAAGCGTCCATCTCTATCGTCCTTTCTCATCAAAATACTTCTTTAATGTACTTCCAAAATCTATAAAGAAAATATCAGTTCTCGACAGAACTAAAGAACCCGGAGCTCCGGGAGAACCTCTCTATCTTGATATTAAAGAGATATTCTACGATAAAAAAGAAAGACCGGTTATTGTCGGAGGCCGCTATGGACTCAGCTCAAAAGATACAACACCTAATATGGTTCTTGCAGTATTTGAGAACATGAAACTAGCTCAACCAAAGAACCGGTTTACTGTAGGAATAGTTGACGATGTCACATTCACATCACTGCCTGTTGGTCCCGATATCAACGTAGCTCTGCCCGGAACATATTCTGCAAAATTCTATGGACTGGGTTCAGACGGGACCGTTGGTGCAAATAAAAACTCAATAAAGATTATTGGTGATTCGACCGATAAATACTGCCAGGCATATTTTGCCTACGATTCAAAAAAATCGGGTGGGATAACAACCTCACACCTCCGCTTTGGAAATCAACCCATACGTTCACCATATCTTGTCAACACCCCTGATTTTGTAGCATGTCATGTACCATCTTACCTCGATAAATATGATATGCTTAAAGGTCTGAAGAAAAACGGGACCTTTCTTCTTAATTCTATCTGGGACGCGGAAGAAACAAAAAAACGTCTTCCCGACCATATGAAGAAGTATCTTGCTGTTAACAACATCAATTTCTACATAATAAACGCTACAATTATTGCAGAAGAACTTGGCCTGGGAAACCGTACCAATACCATTATGCAGGCCGCTTTCTTCAAGGTTGCTGATGTAATACCCTACAAGCAGGCAGAAGCAGAGATGAAACATGCTATTGATAAGAGTTATGGCAGAAAAGGCGAAGAGGTTGTTAATATGAATTATGCTGCTGTAGATAAAGGAAGCAATGTGGAAAAGGTCAAAATTCCAGCAGAATGGGCTGATCTGAAAATCGAGAAACATAAAGATACACGTGATATTCCTGATTTTATCCGTGATGTTATGGAACCAATAAACAGCATGAAAGGCGATGATCTGCCTGTAAGTGCTTTCACAGGAAGAGAAGATGGAACATTTCCGGCAGGCACTTCAGCATACGAGAAACGGGGAATTGCTGTTAATGTTCCTGAATGGCAGCCAGATGAGTGTATCCAGTGCAACCAGTGTTCATATGTATGCCCCCACGCTGTTATACGTCCTTTCCTTTTAACCGACGAAGAGGCAGCTAATGCACCTGAAGGATCCCAGGTTATCCAGGGTATCCCGGGTGCTCTCAAGGCATTTAAGTTCAGGATACAGGTAAGCGTGCTTGACTGTACAGGTTGCGGCAACTGTGCTGATGTTTGTCCTTCGAAGAATAAGGCACTCATAATGAAACCACTGGAGACGCAGCTTGAAGAAATTCCCCGCTGGACCTATATGCATGAAAAAGTTGGTTATAAGGATACTATTGTTGACAAATTCGTAAATGTCAAAAACAGTCAGTTTGCGCAGCCACTCTTTGAATTCTCAGGCGCTTGTGCAGGCTGTGGCGAGACACCCTATATAAAATCAATAACACAATTGTATGGCGACAGGATGATAGTGGCCAATGCAACAGGATGCTCATCAATATACGGGGGCTCAGCTCCTTCAACACCTTATACGGCAAACAAAAAGGGACAGGGTCCTGCATGGGCGAACTCATTATTTGAGGACAACGCCGAATATGGGCTTGGTCTTGAGCTCGGGGCAAGCAAACTCAGAAACCGGATAGCCCTGCGTATGAACGGAGCTCTTAGTAACGGTTCTGTGAGCGCTGAAACGAAAGCTGTATTTGAAGAATGGCTAAATGGAAAAGATAATGCTGAAGCATCAAGAACAACATCTGTAAAAGTTATTGAAGCTTGTAAAAAAGAGAGCTCGGCAGTTGCTAAGGAGATTCTGAGTCTCAAACAATACCTTGTAAAGAAATCGCTATGGATCTTTGGTGGCGACGGATGGGCTTATGATATAGGTTATGGCGGACTGGACCATGTGATTGCTTCTGGCGAAGATGTAAATATTCTCGTTCTGGATACCGAAGTATATTCCAATACTGGCGGTCAGGCATCCAAAGCCACTCCTGCCGGAGCAGTAGCAAAATTTGCCGCCTCAGGTAAGAAAATCCGTAAGAAGGATCTTGGCCAGATGGCAATGAGTTACGGGTATGTTTATGTGGCACAGGTTGCCATGGGTTCAAGTAACTCACAGTATTTTAAAGCTATTAAAGAGGCAGAAGCATTTCCGGGGCCATCGCTTATCATAGCATATTCGCCCTGTATAAACCATGGACTGAGAGAGGGTATGGGAAGAACTCAATCGCAGACAAAAGACGCTGTAACAGCAGGTTACTGGCACCTTTACAGGTATAATCCTCTTCTGGAAGCAGGAGGTAAGAATCCTTTCCTACTCGATTCAAAAGAGCCGGACTGGAGCAAATTCCAGGATTTCCTGAAATCGGAGGTCCGATACACATCCCTTACTCAGGCATTCCCTGAAGAGGCTGTAGTGCTTTTCAAAGCTGCTGAGGAAAACTCCAGATGGAGATATAAATCGTACCAGCGACTGGCTGCTATGGAATACTCCAAAACAGAATAATTATAATTAGAAAAGCCATCCTTCGGGGTGGCTTTTTTCGACTCTCGACTCACGGATCAGGGCTCCATCCTTCGCTGAAGCTTCGGATGGCAAAGCAGGGCTAAGGGAAGAATATTCGGTTTATGTGCGTCGTGCGTCTTGCGTCATTTTAAATTATATTCTTAATTTTGCTCCCTAATAAAGATTATGGGAAGATTACTCGGAATAGACTATGGGACAAAAAGAATCGGACTGGCAGTAACAGATCCCTCGAAGATGTTTGCCTCACCTCTCACTACAGTAAGTCATGAACAGTTTGAAGCTTTTATTGCAGATTATCTTAAAACTGAAGAGATCGAGGCCTTTATAATCGGATATCCGGTACAAATGAACAACAAGCCAAGCGAATCTGTTAATTATATCAATCCGTTTATTAAGAAACTTAAGAAGATATACCCTGAAAAGGAAATTCATCTTGTTGATGAGAGATTTACATCCCGGATGGCTTTAAGAACTATGATAGACGGAGGAGTTAAGAAGAGAGACAGAGGGAATAAATCGATGATTGATAAAATCAGCGCATCAATAATTCTTCAGTCTTTCCTTGACAATAAATTATTTAAAAAGAAAATATCAGAGTGAAATGACTTACCCCATCCTTGTATATGGTCATCCTGTATTAAGAAAAGTTTCTGAGGAGGTTGACAAAGATTGTCCTGAAATGAATCAGATTATCAATGATTTGTTTGAAACTATGTATAAATCCGAAGGACTTGGTCTTGCAGCTCCACAGATTGGCAAATCGATAAGAATATTTGTAATAGACGGAAAGCCTATATCTGAAGATGAACCTGAACTTGCAGATTTTAAAAAAGTTTTCATAAATGCACATATTACAGAAAAGAGTGGTGAATTTAAATTGATGAACGAGGGTTGTTTAAGCATCCCCAACTTAAGGGAAGAAGTTGATCGCGAGTCACATATCCGTATCAATTATTATGATGAGAACTGGGAATTTCACGACGAGGAATATGACGGTTATAAAGCCAGAATTATTCAGCACGAATATGATCATCTTGATGGTATTCTTTTCACAGATAAAGTAAGCCCCCTCAGAAAAAGGCTAATCAAAAGCAAGCTTACAGCCATAAGTAAAGGTAAATTTGAAGCTGAATATAAAACAATATTACCAGGTCAGAAGGTCAGAGGATAGTAAGTGCCTGAGTACATTGTATCTTTTTTTTTACCACGGAGATCAAGGAGTGCCACGGAGGTTCACGGAGTAACCATCTCTTCTCCTATGCCCCTATTAACTCTTTCAACTTTTCAACCTTTTCAACTCTTTCAACCTTTCAACTTTAAATTTTTCTTCATATCTTTATATAGTCTCATTTGCTGTAGACTGTGCTACATAAAGAAATTCCATTTCTTCGTATTGGCCTTCCGGTGTGCGCAGGAATTGTCACAGGCCTTTATATCAACCCGGATACTATTTTCCTGGTAATAATTTTTATTGCTCTTGTTCCGGGATTCTGTTTCAGTTTCTTGTTAAAAAAAACGCTGAACGATCAGATATTCGGCTATACTTTGACATTAGCGCTGTTTATATGTGGTCTGCTGCTTTACACTAATGAAATAAACAACATTTCAACACTAAAACCGGAAGAGGCTTTTTTCTTCTGCACTCTCGAAGACTTTCCTGAGGAAAAAGCGAATAGTAACAGGATGGTTATAAAACTTAAGAGCAGGATCACGAGTTATGGTTACGAGTCTGTAAGAGGTTCACTAATCATCTATAATAAAAAGGATTACCTGAATACCTCATTTTTACCTGGCGATCAAATAATTCTGAAATGCACCCCTGTTGAATTTACTAACCGGGGAAATCCATATGAATTTGATTACAAGTTCTATATGAAGAATCAGGGTATCAGGTATTATGCATTTACTACCAATAACGATATTATCAGGCATTCCGCTCCTCCCCACAGAAAGCTAAGACACAGGGCCCTGATTCTGAGAGATAACATAATTGGAATGTACAGGGCAAGCGGCATTACAGGTGAAAAACTGGCAGTTGTGGCTGCTATTACCATGGGTCAGAAAAACATGCTGGATCCTGAACAGAAACAGAATTTCATTAAAGCCGGAGTGATCCATATAATGGCTGTTTCGGGACTTCATGCGGGTATCCTGAGCCTGTTTGTTTTCAACCTGTTATTCTTCCTGAAGGGAAGATTCAATATTCTGAGAGTTTCAATTACAATTATAATCCTTTGGTCTTTTGCCTTCGTAACAGGGCTCACTCCTTCAGTGATGAGGGCTACCATGATGTTTTCGTTCCTTCAGGCCGGTAAAATTATGAACAGGCCTGTTAATGGGATTAACACGGTACTGGCATCAGCCTTTGTGCTTATTCTGATAAAACCATCTTCAATCTTTGATACCGGATTCCTGCTTTCATTTTCGGCAGTAATTTACATTATCAGCTTCTATAAGGATCTCTACCTGAAGCTTCATTTTAAAAACTGGTTAGCAGATAAGATATGGCAGACAGCTGTTGTAACAATAGTAGCTCAGGCAGGAACCCTTCCGCTGACAATAATGCTCTTTAACAGGTTCCCTCTATATTTTATTCTTACAAATATTCTGATAGTACCACTCTCTTCTATGCTGATAATTACGGCATGTTTTGTAATAATGACTTTCCCGGCACACCACCTTTCCCTGTTTCTGGCTTCATTACTTAATTATCTTACGGGGATAACCGGGCTGCTGACAGAAAAGGTCTCTGCCCTGCCCTATTCCAGTTTAGAAAATATCGGAATGTCAACTGTTGAATGCCTACTTCTCACCCTGACAATTTATATTTCCAGCTATTTTATCCTGAAGAAAAGATCCATTTCAATTATCCTGCCGCTTATTGCATTGGCTTTGTGCATCACTGCAGGCACTGTATCGGAACTTTCGATCCGAAGAAGCAATGAATTAATAGTCTTCAATACACCCGGGATGTCAACCATCGGAATCAGGACCGGCAAAATTCTCAATATTTATTCCGACACATCCTCAGCAGTGCCAGAGATAAAAAGATACAGCGCTACACTTGGATTAAGAAATAAAACAAATATTCTGCAGCATAATATCTATTGTCTCAAAGCCGGCGAAAAAAGAATAGTAATAGCAAATTCGCCTGACAAATACAGTCTGCAGACATATAAACCTGATATTCTTATTATCAAAAAGTTAGATCCTGATATTGAAAAAACATTATCTTCAGCAGGAACATTGAAAGCTTTGATCATTACATCAGAAGCTACGGCAGGATTTCATCTTCAGAAAGGAATAAATACCTTTTGTGATACTGTACATATAGTAAGAAAGTCAGGAGCATATCTGGCCCGGATATAAAAGGTATTTGAATAAAAGTTATAAAAAACTTGAGGATTATGCTATTTATCTCTTATTTTGTCATGTTTTTTAATAGATATCAATGAGGATAATAATTGCCGGAGCAGGTGAAGTTGGGACACATCTCGCCAAGATGTTATCTAATGAAAATCATGAAATTATTCTTATCGATCCTGAAGAGGAGCGATTAAAACCAATTCTAAGTACTCTTGATGTTCTTACTCATCAGGGCTCGGCCACTTCCGTCAAAATACTAAAGGATTCCCTGATTAAAAAAACTGATTTATTTATAGCTGTAACACATTCAGAAGATACTAACATTACATCTTCGATACTTGCCAAAAGGTTTGGAGCCATAAAGACTATTGCCCGGATTGACAATCTTGATTATCTTGAGAATTCAAATGTAGAATTCTTCAAATCTTTAGGTATCGATTCCCTTATTTATCCTGAAATGATAGCTGCCCGTGAGGTTCTTGGATTACTGCATGAAACAGGGACAACAGATTTTATGGAGTTCTCTGAAGGTAAACTGGCCATTTATGTTCTTACTCTTGACGAGAAAGCTTCGATACTGAACAAAAGCCTGCAGGAGATATCAGAGAGTCATAGAACGGATAAATACAGGGCTGTGGCAATTAAGAGAGAAGGCAAAACAATCGTTCCGCGAGGGAATGAAAGATTTCTGCCGGGAGACATGGTGTATGTTATTTCTATGCATGAAGGTATTGAAGATGTGATGAAAATAACAGGCAAGGAGAATTTTGAAGCAGAAAGCATAATGATCCTGGGTGGCAGCAGGATTGGAAAACTCATTGCCTTATCGATGCAGAGAACGTGCGATGTAAAACTGATTGATTCCGATATAAATAGATGTGAAGATCTGGCAGAAATACTTGATAACACGCTTGTCATAAATGGCGATGGCCGGAATGTTGATCTTCTTGAGCAGGAAGGCATTACAAATATGGATGCTTTTGTGGCTGTGACCGGTAATTCAGAAACAAACATCCTCTCTTGTCTTCTTGCAAAAAAGATGGGTGTAAAAAAGACTGTTGCAGAGGTTGAAAATATGGAATATATAAACCTTGCCGAGAATACAGGCATCGACACTATAATTAACAAAAAGATATCGGCTGCCAGCAGGATATTCCGCCATACCACAAATCCTAACGTAACCCAGGTAAAATGTATGACGGGAACAGATGCTGAGGTTCTTGAATTCAATGTTCCGGCGAACGCAAAAATAACAAAAGGGACACTGAGAAGCCTTGATTTCCCCAGGGATGCCATTGTTGGCGGAGGAACGAGAGACGGAGTACCATTTATTGCAACCGGGGATACTATAATTAATGCAAATGATAAGGTTGTTGTTTTCACTCTGCCTTCCGCCTACGACAAACTTTCAAAATACTTTACCTGACAATTTATGATCAACTTCAGGATAATAGCCCGGGTCTTCAGCCTGCTGCTCATTTTTGAAGGTTTGTTCATGCTGGTTTCTGCAGGTGTATCACTGATATATGAGGAGAGAGCTGCGGCATCGTTTTTATACTCTGCTCTGATAACAATGGCAACAGGGGTAATTGTGCTCACTCCATTACGAAAAGAGGAACGGGTTTATGGAAATAAAGAGGGTTACATTATAGTAACCGGAACCTGGATCCTTTTTAGTCTTTTTGGAACATTGCCATTTATCTTTAGTGGATCTATTGATAATTTCAGTGATGCCTTTTTCGAATCAATATCGGGATTCACAACCACAGGAGCTACAATTCTTACAGATATCGAAGCCTTACCACATGGCATTCTTTTCTGGAGAAGCCTTACGCAATGGCTGGGTGGTATGGGAATAATTTTCATTTCATTATCGGTATTCCCGGTCATAAAATCGATTCATATTCAGCTTGCTGCAACCGAGTTTACAGGAATCCAGACCGGTAAGATACATCCCAGGATTAAAGATGCCGCGAAAAGGCTTGTGATTATTTATATGATCATTACTGTAACAGAAAGTATTTTACTAATTATTGGAGGAATGCCGGTATTCGATGCAGTCTGCCACGCGTTCTCTACTCTTTCAACCGGAGGGTTCTCAACCAGGAATGATGGTTTCTCATCATTCGCAACACCTTATTTTATCATTATTACGACTCTCTTCATGTTTATTGCCGGAACAAATATGACATTGGTTTACTTTGGTTTGAAGGGAAATTTCAGGAAGATAAGCGGCAATAATGAATTTGTATTTTATACCTTTCTGTGTGCTGGTTTCGTATTGACAGTTGCCATTGTTCTTTTTGTGAAGAATAGTTATTCATTTGGTGATGCTTTCCTTAATGGAGCATTTCATGTTGTTTCAATAATTACTACCACCGGATATTATACCCAAAACTATAATCTCTGGAGTAATTTAATGATAATAATCCTTTTCATGCTCATGTTTACAGGCGGTACTGCAGGATCAACAAGTGGAGGAATAAAAATTGTGAGGCTTTTCCTGATAACAAAAAACAACCGACAGGAATTAAAAAGACTGATTCATCCAAATGCTTTTATCCCTGTACGCATTGATAACCATATTATTTCTCAGACAACTATATATAACCTACTGGTATTCATAACACTATACTTTGTCATAATGTGCTTTGGCACATTTATTATCTCTTTTATGGGGTATGATCCGGAAACATCTTTCAGTACATCTGTTTCGATGCTTGGAAATATAGGACCCGGAATAGGCTCTTTTGGTCCATTCACAAATTATTCTTCGTTACCGGTTGCCGGCAAATGGTTTTTATCGGGGTTAATGCTGCTTGGGCGCCTGGAACTGCTTACAGTAATATTACTTTTTTCCAGAAGTTTTTACAGGAATTAGCTGGTCACATCTCAAGAATTCCCATCCCCTGTCTTATAATGACAATCTCTTCCTCTGTGCAATCGACAATGGTTGAAGCTTCATTATGGCCAAATCCACCATCAATTACAGCATCAGTAAAATCACCATATTTTTCAAAAATCAGTTCCGGATCTGTTGTATACTCAATTACTTCATCCTGATCGTGTATTGAAGTGGTAATTATGGGGCGTCCCAGTTCCCTGACAAGTTCCAGAACAATGTTATTGTTTGGGATTCTGATACCAACCGTCTTTTTCTTATTCTTGAATAATTTTGGGATCTGATTATTGGCCTTTACTATAAAAGTAAATGGTCCCGGAAGATTCCTTTTGAGCAACTTGAATATATTATTATCCCGTATTGTAGTATATTCTGAAAGCTGGCTCATATCGTGAAAGATCAGGGAGAGATCGGGATTTTTTGGATTTAATCCTTTAAAGCGGGCTATCTTCTCGATGGATTTTGTTGCCCTGATATCGCACCCCATCGCATATACAGTATCGGTGGGATAAATTATAATGCCTCCATTTTCAAGAAGATCAACAACCTGCCTTATGCGCTTATGGTCTGGATTACCGTTATATATCCTTATGAGCATGGTACTAAAAAAAAGGGTAAGCTACTTATATCGCACCGCTACAACTGCCTACCCTTGCTACCTTCCGATCCTGGGGGAGTTCAGCAGGAGCTGGTCGTATAAGACTTACCCCGTGCAAAAATATATAAATTCAGTAATCCTGCAAAATTATTATTCCAAATTAACGAAAGGCTAATTTCACTTTTTACATTATATTTGTTGTGAAACATTCAAATACTAATCAAATAAATACTGTTATCATGGAAGAAAAAGTCAATGCATGGAAAGCAAATTTAAACAATGGCCTTATACTGGGTCTTGTTGGAATTGCATATTCACTTGTTATCTATTTCCTCGACCTCTCATTCAACAAAGCTCAGGGAATCGTGTCTATTCTGATTCAACTGGTCCTTCTGTTTTTTCTCCTTAAGTCCTACCGTGATAATTTTATGCATGGTCAGATAACATATGGACAATCTGTTGGAGCCGGGACTATAATTTTCCTCTACTATGCAGTTATAATGGCGGTGTTTACATATATTCTTTATGCCGTAATCGATACTGGTCTGGTAGCTAAACAATTGGCTTTTACTGAGGGGGAAATGGTAAAAAAAGGATTACCTCAGGCTGCAATTGATGCCGGTATGGCAATTCAGGCTAAAATAATCAGACCTGGCATCATAGCACCATTATCCATCTTAGGCAGTATGTTCGGCGGAGTAATTATGTCTCTGATTATAAGCATATTCATCAGGAAAGAGGGAAATCCGCTTATTGATACTCCTGAAAACTAATCTGAATCCGGTTCTGATGGATCTGTCTGTTGTCATCCCAGTATACAATGAAGAAGAATCGATTCAGGAACTTACTGAATGGATTGATAAGGTTTGTTCTTCGCGCAGAATATCCTTTGAAATAATCTTTATTAATGATGGGAGCTCTGATTCATCGTGGGAGAAAATTTCGGCAATGGCAGTAAGACACCGGTTCGTTAAGGGCTTATGTTTCAGACGGAATTATGGTAAAGCAGCCGCCCTTCATACTGGTTTCATTGAAGCTAAGGGTGAAATTGTGATAACTATGGATTCTGATCTCCAGGATAGCCCGGATGAGATCCCGGAACTTATAAAGATGATCAGGCATGATGGATATGACCTGGTCTCAGGCTGGAAGAAGAAGAGATTTGACCCGTTAATCAAACGTATCACCAGCAGATTTTATAACAGAACTGCCAGGTGGTCGTCAGGAATTAAACTTCATGATTTTAATTGCGGATTGAAAGCATACAGGCTTGAAGTTGTCAGGAGCATAGAGATTTACGGAGAGATGCACAGGTACATTCCCATGCTGGCAAAAGAGGCGGGATTTACTAAAATAGGAGAAAGGGTGGTTGAACATAAATCGAGAAAATACGGGGTCACAAAATATGGACTTGACAGGTTTATGAAAGGATACCTTGATCTTCTTACAATAGGCTTCATTACCCGTTTTGGTAAAAGCCCAATGCACCTTTTCGGATCACTTGGAACTCTTATGTTCATGATAGGTTTTGTTATGGCCGGTTATCTCGGAATAAAAAAGCTTGTGTTTATTAACCAACATCTCAGAGCCGCTCTTGTTACTGACAGTCCCTATTTTTTCATAGCTCTTACAGTGATGATAATTGGATCATTTCTGTTTCTTACAGGGTTCCTTGGAGAGCTGGTTAACAGGAATTCAACTGAACGGAATAATTATCAGATAAAGGATAAGGTGAATTTGTGACCCCCTCTGCCCCGCTGGAGCGCGGCATCTCCCCCAAAGTGGAGAAAAACTCATATATTTAGGTATATCACACTAAATTGAGGGGGGAATCAAAAGGGAGGGTTTGCATTGCTTATAAACCTCTAATATAGCCTTAGTCATCTTATCCCAGGAGAATTTCTCTTTTTCCAGCTTTACTCCCTGGGTAAACTGAGATCTGCGATTGTTATCAAAAAAATCGATAATGGCATCAGTAATCTCAACGGGATCAGGCTTCACCACATATCCGCATTTCCCTTCTGCCACTATCTCCCGCAATCCGCCAACATCAGTGACAAGCATCGGCTTCTCATAATGAAAGGCAATTTGTGTTACACCGCTCTGAGTAGCAGATTTATATGGTTGAACAACAAGATCCGCTGCACTGAAAAAGAGGGATACTTCATTATCTTTTATAAACCGGTCAAAAAGTATGATATCATCCTCAAGCTGATACTTCTTAATCATATCCCTGTATGGTGTATCATCTTCATAAAACTCTCCGGCAATAATAAGCTTCAGCTTCCTGTTTCTCAACCTTTTATCTGCGAAAGCTTCAATCAGTAGATCGAGTCCTTTATAGGCCCTGATGAAACCGAAAAACAGGAGATATGAATTATCACGATCAAGATTAAGTGAAGTGAGGGCTTCATCCTTTTCAACCAGCGAACCATAATTATCGAATAGAGGATGGGGAGAAAGTCTAACGGGAATATCTTTCCTGAAAGATTTAAGATCCTCCCCCACTGAGTGCGACATCACTATAGCTCCATCGATCGCCGAGGTAAAATAATTGGTAAGAAGCTTATCACCCGGTCTCTTCTCATGAGGTATTACATTATCAAAAATACAGATCACAATTGTATGCTTGTTTGACTTTGCTATCCTCGCAACAGTTCCGAAGCATGGGCCGAAAAATGGCAACCAGAATCTTAAAAGGAGAACATCCGGCCTGGCTTTATTTATCCGGCGACCCGTCGATATCCAGCTAAACGGGTTTATTGAATTTAGCTTTCTTATAGTTTTAATTCCCTGAGATGCAGGAGAATCTGTATATTGGGTTTTCCCCGGAAATAACAACCGTGGATATTGCAAACTGAAGGTGATAATATCAACATCGTGTCCTTCGCCGGAAAACTGCCGCGCAAGACGGTCATTAAATGAGGCGGGACCTCCCCTGTAAGGATGTGCGGGACCTGTAATATTGATCTTCATTGGAAATAAAAGAACAAATATAAAAAATTAATAATTGCCCGCTGATCTCGCTGATCTGCGCAGATCGGATCTGCGATAATCTGCGTAACCTGCCTGCCGGCAGGCAGGTCTGCGGGAAAAAAAGAAACTAACCTATTTAATATTTTCATATTTTGCCTGGAACCTCCTGTAAAGTTGTTTATGCTTATTATCGAGACTGATGTTTCTTCCTGTAATAAAGGCTAACTCTACATTATTGGTCAGTTCATCCAGGATATCACCGGCAGATACTACAATATTGGCATCTTTCCCTACCTCCAGTGAACCGGTAATATCATCTATTCCCAATATCTTTGCAGTGTTGAGTGTCACTGTCTGGAGTGCTTCCTCTTTTGTTAATCCATAAGGAACAGTTTGTCCTGCAGCAAAGGGCAGGTTCCCATATGCCTGCTTTGAATAAGTCAGCCCGACCAATATCCCCTCTTTAGTGAACATGGATGCCAGCTTGAAAGGGAGCCTGATATCACTGAAGTCAAATTTTGGAAGGCTCTGCGGATTATCAATAAGAACAGGAATATCATTCTCCCTGAGAAAATCTTTTACAGCCCAGGCCGATTCATCTGCTTCCACCAGTACCATACTCTTAACCCCGTATCTTTTCCCAAACGAAATAGCTGAAATTATCCCCTTTGGCTCTGATGAACTTATAAACAGTGATTTTGTCCCATCAAATAATCCTTTCAGAGATTCAAGTCTCAGATTAACGTCCTCTGGTTTTTCAAGAGCAGCATAAGCCACTGCATCCGTAAATATTTTCTCGAGCAGTTCTACATTTTTCTCATAGCTGTTGGCGCCTGCCGCTGCAAACTGGGCATATCCTCCCCCGCCTCTTCCTCCGGCTGATGATTTCCCGGGCCATCCAAGCTGTATTCCGTTGTCAATCTTATAAGCAGCATCCTGCCAGTTCCATGCATCGAGCTGAACTATGCTCGAGGTTCCGGGCAGCAGCGATCCTGTTGGAACTATCTGTGCAATAAGAATGCCATTTGATCTGACCACTGGCAAAACATGAGAATCGGTGTTATAAGCGGCAATTGCCCTTACATTTGGATTGAGATCTCCTATCTCACGGTTGTCAGTTGCCACATCTACACCACTTCCGATCTCAACCAGTCCTAAACTTGTATTTGGAAATATAAGACCGGGGTAAACCTGTTTTCCTGTTACATCAATCAACTCGACATTACTCTTATCACCTTTATAATCAATCGATTTACCTACGAATGTGATCTTTCCTGATGTGAAAGCGATCAGACCGTTTTCTATAACCTCACCTGTTCCGGTATGAATTGTTCCTCCTGAAAGTATGACCGGTTTTTTCTGTGCCGGTGCAACAACAGGACTCTGGGCTGCTGCCTGAAATATACAGGCAATTATCAGTACTATTGAAATATATATCTTTTTCATCGTCTTGGAATATTTGTTGAGTTAGCTGCTGTTGGTTGAGCGGGTACCCTTAAGATATTTCCAATGATCCTGTTACGTTCACTGTCAATCTCTTCTTTCATTTTAGCATCCTCTTCTTCATCAAAATAAATTGTGCCATCGATCATAGTCTTGCTTGCACGGGCATAAACAGAAAGAGGATTATCCGTCCAGAGTACAAGATCAGCATCTTTTCCGGGTTTTATACTTCCGATTCTGTCATCTAGATGTAAAATTTTGGCAGGATTAAGAGTGACCAGTTTCAAAGCTTCTGTTTCTGTAACTCCACCATACTTAACTATTTTACCTGCCTCCTGGTTGAGTCTTCTGCCCTGCTCCTGATCATCAGAATGGATACATGTAAGTACACCCTGGCTTAAAAGGAGTGCTGCATTATATGTTATTCCTTCATATACTTCATATTTATAGTCCCACCAATCGGAAAATACTGAAGCAGCCGTTCCGCTTTTTTCTATCTGGTCAGCTATCTTATAACCCTCGTTAAAATGGATAAGAGTATTTACAGTAACCCCAAAATCCTTTGCAAGATTCATTATCATGGTCCCCTCCGATTGAACATAAGTGTGACAGGTGATGAAGCTTCTCTTTTCAAGGACATCCACTATTGCGTCGAGTTCAAGATCGCGTCGTGGCGGCACCTTCCCTAGCCTGTCAGCAGGTTTCATCGCGTTCCATGATTTCCACTGGTTAGTATAATCCATTGCTCTCTGGTAGGCGTCACGTATTATCTGTTCAACACCCATTCGCGTGTTGGGGTAACGATTTGTCGATCTCTTCACATTTTCGCCAAGTGCATGCTTCAGAAATCCGACCTGGTTCTCAACCTTAAATTCTTCGGCATTATGGCCCCACCTGTTCTTAATAACTATTGATTGTCCTCCAATCGGGTTAGCAGAGCCATGAAGAGTATGTACCGTAGTAACACCTCCGGCAAGTTCCCTGTAAATAGACTGATCTTCAGGGTCAATAACATCGCTGCAACGAACCTCCGAAGTAATTGCCTGTCCCATCTCATTTGTTGCATCAAGCGCAATATGTGAATGTTCATCGATAATCCCTGCTGTAAGATGCATTCCGGTAGCATCAATAACTCTTACACCAGTTGCCGAAAGGTTCTTTCCTATCTTCGATATTTTGCCTTTTTGAACCAGAACATCTGTATTTAAGAGTTTACCCTCTTTTTCATTTGTCCATACTGTAGCATTCTTAAAGAGTACATCCTCCTGCTTTGGAAGATCTGTCCTGCCATAAGCAGTAAAGGGATATACTACCTTTCCAGGTTCAGGTATTGCTGATTCCGTTCTCTTTTGCCTGGCATCAGGTTCTTTTGCATCGCTGGAATAAGAAGCTTTCCAGTCGATCCATTTACCATTATCAAGTTGTCCCTTACCCTCAATATCTTTTCCTGCCAGGTAACCCGAGAGTCTGAATTTTATTTTTCCCCTGTCAAATGCTATGCTGATCAGATCTTTATCCCTGGTAAATGTTGCACCGCGAACGGAGGTTGTATCAAGAGTCAGTTTTATAGTTGGTTTATCCAAAGTACCTGAAAGAACCATTTTATAATCAGCAGTGTCCACTTTAAGTATATAAGTACCTCTTACATCGGTAAATCTCAGATCAACCAGTCTGTAAGGTATTCCCTGAACCCAGTTTTCATATATCACACAATCATCCTTGAAGATATCCCCGGATGTTATCAGGAGGTTGGCAATCATGTTCTTCTTTACTGCTCCCACAAGGTCCGATGCTCCGATCATAGAGGCAGGAGTTGATGTAAGTGCCTTTAATGCTTCAGTTTCATCCAGACCATATTTAATTGCTTTTCTTAGATTGGTTAGAAAATCTGTTCGTTTTCGGAGATCCGATGAAGTAATGGAAAATGTTAATCCTGCTTTTGAGACTATTGACAGATTTGAGGGAGCCAGTTCATAATGTTTAAGAGTCGTATATGTAACCGACGTTGCATCATATGGATCTTTAACATCAGGTACATCCGGGAAATTGACCGGAATAATAAGTTTATTTCCAGCTTTTTTAATATCATTCAGAGTCTGATATTCATCACCACCCCCTTTTATTATGTAGTTGATACCGAATTCTTTTCCAATTTTATCTGCGCGTAACACTTCCAGTTTATTTGAAACTTCAAATATCTGCGGCAGGGAAAGATTTGCATTATAAGCTTCCAGGCCGTCATCATGAAAGTACCCGGCAGGAAGTTGTTTATACCATTGTGCATCATAGTTGACCTGGCGCAGCAGGGCAATAATGCCAAACTGGGCGGCAGGATACATATCGGCCGACCGGCTCCTCCCGAGTGAATAATTGGCAGAGGCTTTGTTCTTTAGAATAACATTATTGGCTTTGCCATCGCCGGTTGTCACCAGGGCCGATGTACCGCGAGCTATGCCGGTTTCTTTAAAAGCAACTACCGATCCAAAACCGATCTGCCGGTATTCTGCTGCTACCTTTGTATCGGGAATGAACTCATCAGATATGTTGAATGATGCGTGAATACCATCATTCCAATAATCTGCAGACCTGGCCTCCGGTGTTGGAACAGAGGCTGTTCTGCCGGCCGGCTGAGGATTGAAAAATGCAGCCATAGGATTTGCATCTGAAGACGAAGCTGATGCCTTAATGCCATAATTGCCGGCATACATATCTACGAATGAAGGATAGACAGTTTTACCGGTCAAATCGCAGATTATTGTACCTTTTGGAAAAGAAAGTTTTGTGCCAATGGCAGCAATCCTTCCATCAGCAATGAGAATATCAGTATTCTCAAGAGTGGTCTGATAATCAACCACGACACGGGCATTTTTCAGCCCATAAACTTCGGCTCTTTTATCACTCACACCAACAACAGGGGCATTGTCCTGCTGAGCAAAGATGTGGACTGAAAAGAGGAGAAGGATAAAACCAAGGGTTGTTCGCATAGCTATTCCAGATTAGGTTATAGGTTAAATGAATAAATGGTGCGTGGGGTGCGGGGTGCGGGGTGAAGAATATTTTCCAAACCGAGCAACGAGTAACGAGCACCAAGCAACAATTTTTGTTCAGTCATTAAGGTAGTCTTTTAGATAACTATATCGCTCAGTAAGTTGTCCGTGTTTGAGGATTGTACCATTATTGAGCATGGGACTGTCAATTCCAGAAAGCAGATCTTGTAATGTATTATTCATCAATTGTTTACCAAAATCCAGGGAGGCATCACGCGGGAGTTCACCCGGAAGGTTATCTACCGACATTACAGTAATATTCGAAGTCCTGGTAAATGCAGGCTCCTCAATTCCCAGGTGTGGATTGTAACCATAGAAAGGATCGGATATGGTTCCGGCCCTGATTGTAGAAGCAATGGGACCATTTATATCGCAGCTTATATCGGCAATTACAGATATCCTGAAACCAGGTTTTTTCATATCCTCTCCGCTTATGAAAACAGGTGATCGCGGATCCCAGTAGTGGCCCGTTATTAATATGTCGGTTACCTTTGTATATTGAAGAAAAGTCGATTCATATTCCTCCGGAAATTCAGTAAAATGGATAAAATTGAACTCTTTGCCTTTTTTATGCCGGGTATAGTGTTCCGGGCCTATCTGGCAAAATACCGGGACATCAAAATCCATGCACAGATATTCATCGAAATTCACCCTTACAATATCAGCAATACCCAATGTTTCCATTGCTCCATGAGCAACCCGGCCATCTCCGGTTACAAGGATTTTTAGTCCGGCCTTAAGTTCAATTAACCGGAGGCCTGCCCACATCTCATCAAGGTCGTGGCACTGATAAGCAGGTTTCAGTCTGAATTTGTTTGTCTCGATACCCCTGGCTCTCAGGCCGTTATAAGCTCCTACTATACCTGCCCAGCGTCCAAATGCCACCACCCTCTGACCTGTTTCGGTAGCAAGATATTCATAATCAATTAAGGTGATATTCTTACCTGCCAGATCTCTGAACATCTCCCTGTTATATGGTTGTTTTTTTGCCACGTGAGAAAAGAAGAGATAGGTTTTTTCCGTTATCAGGGTTCTTCTGTCAACTTCCTTTACACCCATCAGTATATCACAATCCCTTATATCTTCTTTAAGCGGGATATTGAGATATTCATATTCCTCGTCCGAGTAGCACCTGAAATTGCTCGGTTGTACAAAGAACTCAACATCAGGATAGAGCTCCTCAAGGGCAGTTATCTGTGGAGGAGTAAGCGGAACTCTCCTGTCGGGAGGACTTTTTGTTTCGCGCAGTATACCGACTTTCAATTTTATATTCACAAATAGACAATTATTTGTTCATGCGATGAAGATAATAAATCCTCACTATTAATTGAATATTCTTAATTTCTTATTAATTTTATTTGCCCGGGTGACTTCAGGTGAATAATCCAAATTTATGGAAAATTTCAAATTCAGAATTATGCTGGTTTCAGGTTTCTTGCTGATTACCATTTTAACAGGCTGCGAATCCAGACTTCCAACAGTCAATACAACAGATGTAATAAATATAACTGCTCATTCTGCCCGATCTGGAGGGATTGTCTATAATGAAGGAAGCGGCCATGTTATTGCCAGAGGGTTGGTTTGGAGTACAGATGACTTTCCAACGCTAAGATCGCATAATGGACTTACCACAGAGGGAATGGGGGCAGGAGTTTTTATCAGCGAGATGTATGGACTTTATCCGTCTACTGACTACTCTGTAAGAGCTTATGCATGCAATGAAGAGGGGAACTCGTACGGTGTGGTATATAACTTTAGGACACTTGCTACAACTGCAGCCATACCTGAGATCATAACCACTACACCCGAGGTAGTGGCTGCCGACAGCGCCCAACTGGGTGGCTTAATTCTCAATTATTATGATACTGAGATCGTTGAGAAAGGTGTTTACTGGGGTTATAATCCTAATCCTGATATTACCGGTACAAAATTAAAGGCAGGCAGCGGACCGGCGAGGTACACAGTTACCTTAAAAGGATTGATTCCGGATAAAACCTATTATGTCAGGGCATATATCAATAGTAGCTCAGGAAATTACCTTGGGATGGAGGTTTCCTTCAAAACCAGGTTAACCCTTTCATCCGAGATTGTCTTTAATAATAGTGTTCCATATGGTTCGGTTATTGATATTGACGAGAATGTTTATAAAACTGTTCAGATAGGATCTCAGACATGGATGGCTGAGAATCTTAAGACAACCCGATATAATGATGGGACGCCAATAACAAAAATTTCAGATAATTCAACCTGGATTTCGATTATTACACCTGCATTTTGCTGGTACAACAACCTGGTTGAAAATAAAAATCTTATAGGGGCTCATTATAACTGGTATGCTGTGAATACCAAACTGTTATGTCCAACAGGATGGCATGTTCCTTCGGATAATGAATGGCAGGTCCTTACTGATTACCTCGGCGGTTTGGAAATAGCTGGAGCCAAAATGAAGGAAGCTGGTTTTGTACACTGGGAAGTACCGAATTCAGGCGCAACCAACTCAAGCGGCTTCACAGCTATACCTGCCGGCCAGAGGCGAGGGATTGAGGGAACATTCACAGGTCTTGGACTTTATGATTCGTGGTGGTCGTCAACAGAATATAATATTTACAAAGCATGGTACAGAAGTGTTGCAACAATTAATACTAATGTCTGGCGAAGCAGCGGAGCCCTGAAACAGACCGGTACAAGCATAAGGTGTATTAAGGACTGATTAAGATTGGTACCGTTAAATATTTGTTTAATCCCCACAGTTATTTCAGGACCAAGGGCATTAAGTAACCATGTTACGCCGTTGTAAATTATATAAGATCAATATCTGACATAAAGAATACAGGTCAAACCAACTTATCGGAAAAGCATTGGTGCAAATTCTGAAAGATAAATTCGCCAGTTGGCCCAGGTATGTCCACCTGTACTTTCGCGATAAACATATTTAAAGTTATGCTTATCGAGAGTATTACGAAGGATTACAACGCTCTGGTAAACAAAATCGTCCTTTCCACATCCAATCCAGTATAGTTTGTATCCACTGTTCTTCAATGCTTCTATTTTTGCATCTCTTTCCTCTTCAAGTTTCGCAGCGGCAGCGGCATCCTGTTGGCGCATATTCATAATACCCATACTGAATACTCCAATGTAGCTGAACATGCCAGGATTATCATTTGTGATTGTCTGGGTATGACCTCCTCCCATAGACAATCCTGCTATTGCACTGTTGTCTTTTCCTGTCAGAGTCCGATAATTCTTTTCAATAAAAGGGAGCAGATCCTTCACTAAGTGAGTTTCAAATTTCCCGGCCATACGCTGGTATGCTGCCATACCCTGTTCACTCTGTGATAGAACAGGAGGAACTTCATTCTGAGCACCTGCCTGGTTTGCATTCCCGTTTGGCATAACAACAATCATTGGTTTTGCCTTACCCCGGGCTATCAGGTTATCCATTATCTGTGCCGTACGTCCCATATTAGTCCACGCATCTTCATCTCCCCCGGCACCGTGAAGCAGATAAAAGACCGGGTACTTTTGAGTGCTTCCTTCATATCCGGGAGGAGTGTAAACATATACTCTCCTGTCTATATCGAGTACTGCAGATCTGTACCATACCTTTGTGACTGTACCGTGTGGTACCCCGTTTTTCTGTAAATAGAGGTCCGATTCTACTCCCTGGACAATGAAAAAACTCTGATAGCGAGCACCGTCACGACGGACATTGACATTATTCGGATCGATTCCATTAACCCCATCAATTGAGAAAGTATATCCGTAAAGTTCAGGTGCCAGAGGACCAACAGTTAGTGAAAACATACCGGTATCATTCTTTACAAGAGCTTCGCTGCCTCCATATCCCGCCTGCCATTCACCAGAGACGGTTATTTTTGTTGCATCTTTAGAATAGACCCTGAAGATCACCTTATTATCGGGCAAAATGTCGGGTGAAATGACAGGCGCCGGCCTCCTCATCTGAGGACGCGCTGCGGGTGTGGCTGCATTCGTGATTCGTTCCTGGGCTGATACAGAAGCAGAGATAAGAGAAATTGTAACAATTGTTACAATTGAAAAAATGGTTTTGATTTTCATTTCAGGGTGTTTTTTATATTTAGTAATAATAAAATAAATTTCAATTGCTCAATGTTCACCCCCGGGTTGTTTAAAAAGTCGAAATCCATTAACCCTGCCTACCGGCAGGCAGGCGCAAAGATCGCAAAGGGCTGAAAACCATGAATTTCATTTTAGCTTACAGGCAACGCCTTCCTTGCTTCGCGGTCGGGATCGTTCTTTACCTCGCTGATATCATCAAGAACCATTGTCTCACCATTTTCTGTGGTATATTTCAGCCAGCCAGGCAGACCGCCTCCATCAGGATCCCCTGTCTTCATGAACCGGAGCAGCGACCCGGCCATCTTTGTTGACAGCTCTCTTGGCCTTATTCCTCCGCCTGTATGTGTGAGCATAAGGTCGGTATTATAAAACCAGAACGAGATATCCGAGCAATGGAATGCCCTCATCCTGTTATCAAACAAAGGTGGCTGCCAGCAGAACCAGGCAATGTAAACCGGAGCTGCCTGCTTCGATTTGGCATCGGCAAGAGTAATCAGGCTCTGCCTGTTGCTGCTGATCATCGACCAAATCTCGACAGGTTTGTTATCGGGGAATACCCGTGCATATGCATCCACCACTTCTGATGCCTTATCGCCCATAGCGCCACCAAAACCCGACCTCTGTTTTACTCTCTCCTTTACCTCATCCATTGTGATATTTTCGAGAGAAGCATCGGTACGGCTTGGTGAACTCTCATTCATGGTTGAACAGATAATCATTGGTATATCTGCTGCCAGGGGTGTAGGATCAGGGAAATATGGATGTTGTGGCAGGAATGAGCCATCAACCACCGGGTTGAAGCCTCGTCTCATTCCACCTGTCGAAGGACCTGTTTCCTCAGCCAGTTTTGAAGATGCCCTGTTGGCCAGACTAATATATTCGAGCCAGGGTATTCCCTGAAGTTTTTCTATCTCACCCTTTTTCAGTCCTGCCTCTGCCAGGACATATGAACCCAGCTTCCCGGAATATTCCTTATCACCCGATTTTGTTCCTGCTCCACTAAGGACAACTGCTTTATGGACAAGTCCTTTAGCTGAAGGCATTGCCGTGAGGGTGGTTACTTTAGCTCCTCCACCCGACTGGCCTATTATTGTAACATTGCCGGGATCGCCTCCGAAATTTGAAATATTATCACGAACCCATTCAAGTGCTGCCACTATGTCGAGCATGCCAACATTTCCTGAAGCTGCAAACTTCTCTCCCCCTGCCGTGGCCAGGTTTGTAAAACCCAGCGGACCGAGCCTGTGGTTAACTGAAACATAGACGGCATCGCCAAACCTTGCAAAATTCTCACCGTTATAGCCATCCTGTTCAATCCCGTTTCCGTTTGTGAAGCCTCCGCCATGGAGCCAGACGATAACGGGTCTGTTCTTACCATCAGCAATGGCAGGAGTGAACACATTAAGTCTCAGACAATCTTCGCTTACATCATCATAATTCCAGTGGTCGATGAAAGAAGAATATTTATTTGCATACCTCCTTTCCATAATCTGCGGAGCGGAGTTACCCCACCATACTGCAGGATAAATATCTGTCCATGGCCCAGGTTTTTGAGGCGGCATGAAACGGTTAGGTCCTGATGTATCAGCGCCATACGGTATTCCCAGAAAATAATAGATATCACGGAGGATATAACCTCTTACTTTACCGTATTTAGTATCGGCGAGAGCAATATTTTCCCCGATAAACAAAACCTGTTTGTCGTTTTCAGGCAATCCTGAATTACACGCGTTTAATCCGGCAGTAGCTGAACCCAGAGACAGTCCGGCAGCTCCGGCTCCCATGGTTCTGATAAAATTACGTCTGTTGGATTTCATGATGAGTGGATCTTTAAGTTAGTTACAGAAAAAGTCAGGAAATCTAAAGTTACAAGAAAGTGTTTAACATATCAATAATACCCCGTTTTTTTGTACCTTTGTAGTCCACTTTTATCGGGGCTGACCTGGTTTTGACAGCTTGAGAGGTGGTATGTAAGCATGCAGGATGTGGTAACGCGTTCCTTAAACAGAGTTACAAAACAATAAAAGGCGAATCTAATTTTGCTCTCGCTGCTTAAGCGAATAAAGTAGCTTAAGCTTTATCCCGGCACATGTGTCGGGACGGGACGTCTCCCGGGCGGTAATGCCCTGATCCAACCCGACAAGGAGGCGCTCGCAATCCGGGGCTAGTCTGAAGGTTTTTCCGACCCGATGGCGAAGCAAACAGGAAATAAGGGCCGGTTAGCTTGTTCTGCAGCTGACCGGTCTCGAAAACCAAGCAGAAATAAGCATGTAGAAAGCGTATGGTCTCCATGTTTGGACGCGGGTTCGACTCCCGCCAGCTCCACCTTCGCCCTCCATAGCTTTAGCGACGGAGGGTTTTTGTTTTCCCTTAATTTCTGCAACGCTAAATCTATTCCGGGCTACGGTGGACGCAGTCCACTGAATTTATTATCTTTGTATAAGTCTCGCTATATTTATTTACAAAGATGTGGTTCGTTTACATTTTAAAATGTTCTAATGGCTCATTTTATACCGGTTGCACAACTGATATTGCCAGAAGAATAAAGGAACATAATAGTAATAAAATTCATTATACTAGAGATAAAACTCCAGTATCTCTCATTTCTTATGTTGCTTTTACAGATAAATACAAAGCATTTGAATTTGAAAAATATTTAAAGTCAGGTTCTGGTTTTGCCTTTAGAAACAGACACCTAATTTAAAATAAACCCATTCAGCATGGTGGTTGTTTTCTATTTGCTAAACGGGAGCTAAGGAACGGTGATCCGCTGGCAAGCGGAGAACACCCCCGCTTATTTGAAAATGAGAAGGGGAGAAAAGGAGAATGGGAGAAAGCTTGCCCGAACAACGAACCTTAGTGAGTTGGGCGGGGGTGAACTCGAATATACGTATTTAAATATGTATAAAAATCAAACCATGGCACGCAGAAAAATTGAAGAGAGCTTATTGGAAAAGCCATTGCCCTTGATCATTCCACGCCGGAGTAAATTGACCATTCTTATCCAGAAATAAGTGCTTGTTATTAAACTATTTATGTTAATCACAAATTATCCGGCCAAATGTGGTCAAGGCGTCCGGCTTTTGCATGTCATGATTAATTTCAAACTAAAATGATTACAAATTGCTTTGGATCTTCGAATAAGCTTCCAACCTTGTTTTCAGGAACTCGTTTTCTTTTTCCAGATTAGAAATCTTTTCCACAAAAAATGCATCAAATAATTCTGCGGGTTTTCCAAGTTTTACGTTTAGTTTAGTAATCCGCGTTTCATTTGCCTTGATTTTTAGTTCAAAATTTCTTTTGTTGAATGTTTTCCACTCTTTAGCGGTTGCCACTTTCTGTATTATTGCATTTGTATCCTTCTGAGCTGCATTCAAATCTTGTTTGGCATCCAGCACTTTAGTCTGGGTATATTCTTTCTTTTGGATCGATGACTGGTAGCCGGGGAACATTATTCCTGCCATAAGAGGTATCGTTAAAACAGAGAGAATAATCATTATTTTCATTTTTTTAATATTACTCAAGTGAATGAATTTTCACACTATAAAGGTCGTTACCTCTAACAGGATAAATGTTACATAAATATTGAAAAAAGTTACATCATTCACATATACCCTACGAGGAGCGCCTTTTGAGCTTAAGATTTCTTAATGAGATATGTTGGAAAATCCAGTGACCCTGACCATTGATGGCCTGAGTTAAGTATTTGTTGTTTGCTATATATGTAAATTGTAACCTCCCCGGCGAAAAGGATAATAAGCCCCACTTTTGCCCTGCGTCAGCTTGCGTTACTTTATTTTTTGTCCTAGTGATATCTGCGTGACTGTTCTGTGATGATGCATAAGGTAGAAGGAAAAACAAAAAACCATGCGCAGCATGGTGGTTGTTTTCTATTTGCTAAACGGGAGCTTAGGGAACACCGATCCGCCATCAGGCTGGGAGATACCCAAGCTTTTATGAAGAGAAGAATGGGAGAAGATGTGAATGAGAACCTTAAAGATTGTTAGGTTTCTCCAGGCACCTAGCACCTGGTATCTAGTGCCTGGCTCAGCGCACTAATCTTCGGCAATGCAGTAAACGAATTTTAGTCCCCTGAGGAATATTTCATCACCGGCTATAGCAGGTGAGGCGGTAAAAGAATCATCCAGTTTATTTTCTGAAAGAATTTCCAGTTCCGGACCTTCTTTTAATGTGTAGGTGAGTCCCGTACCGCCAGGCTGATAGATCCTGCCACTGGCATAAACCGGAGAATTGTATACTGTTCCAAGGTTTGCAAGCATTGTCGCTCCATAATTGACTTTTCCCGTTGTGGCATCAAGGCATGAAAGCGCACCGCTGTTTACCCTCAGGAAATAAAGTCTTTTGTTAATAACAAGAGGCGATGGCACATATGGAGTGTTTGCATTCGCTGACCACACAATTGCATCTGACCCTGATATATCACCTTTAGCATCGGCTATCCTGACAGCCAGAAGGGCGTAACCTCTGTAACCGCTCATTACATATAGAATTCCGTCCGCATAAACCGGATTAGGCGTAACATTCCCGGTCAAGCCGCTGCATTCCCAGATAAGATCACCATTTTCCAGATTATAGCTGCGTACTTTATTCGAAGCAGTCGTTATAACCTGAACCTTACCATTAGATTCCAGTATGTAGGGAGTAGACCAGGATGAACCTTCATCCCTTTCCTTTTTCCAGATATCCTTTCCACTACTTTTTTCCAGGCAAAAAATTTCAGACTGCCCTTCATGATCCCATTGCACAACAATTTTATTTTTATAAACTGCCGGGGAGGATCCCTCACCGAAATTATTTCTTTTCTGCATCTGTCCGAAATCCCTTTTCCATATTATGTTTCCCTTAAAGTCGAGACAAAAAAGGCCCCTGGATCCAAAATAGGCATAAAGAAATTTACCGTCGGTAACAGGCGAATTGTTAATATGGCTTGCAGTCTCATGAATACGATCCTGAACCTCTTCTTCTGCTACGGTCCGCTCCCACAAAATTTTCCCGTCAGCTCGGTTCAATGCTATAACATTAAATAAATAGGGCATAGTTTCTGATCCCGCGACACCCCCCTTTGCTACTGCTGTTGTAACAAAGATGTAGTCACCCCAGACTATCGGGGTTGAAAAGCCTTTCCCCGGTATAGGGGTTCTCCATTTTATATTGGTACTCTCGCTCCATGAGACGGGTGGATTACTAATAGGAGCTATGCCATTGGCAAGTGGTCCGCGCCAGGCAGGCCAGTTACTTTCATAGTCAATTCCGGTCTGTGATAAAACAGAATTAGTAATAATGACAAGCAGTAATGGAATAAATCGGAAAAGTTTCATAGAAATGTTTTTTTAATGAACAGCGAATATATACTACTTATTACAATTACATGAAGGATGAATGCTAAATATCATTAAATTTCATAATACTTCCCTTTCAATCCACTTAAAGTCTAGCCCCTCTTATAATACTATTTGCAGGATTTTAATAGCTCTCTATTTTCAGGACAGGACCTATGGGATCACCGAAGGATCCGCCATTCGGCGGAGTGGTACCCCCGTCTTTCAAGACAAAAGACAAAAGACAAAAGACAAAAGTTAAAAGACAAAAGTTTGAAACAAAAAACCATGCGCAGCATGGTGGTTGTTTTCTATTTGCAGGAATGGAGTTAAGGGATCACCGAAGGAGCATAGCGACTGAGGTACCCCCGCTATAAGTGAGAGTGAGAGTGAGAGTGAGAGTGAGAGTGAGAGTGAGAGCAAGCACTCTCAGGTCAGTTGTCATTTGATGCTGCGCACCGTAATTCAATTGTAATTCGGCCTTCAGCCGTAAGTCGCCAGCGGCGTAATTCATGGTAACTCCGCGATGCATTCACGCAGGAACGGAGGAAAATAATTTTGTTTGCCATTGCATTTAAGGCCGTTTTGTTTACTTTTAAACTTTAACAACCGGGGCAATAGAGGATTATTTTTATTATCAGAATCCAAAGACATTACTTTATTTCATAATTATCTGATATTCATGGCAACATATCTTTATATTTAATCCACTACCTGATTTTAATTTATAAATATGAAAAGACTAACATTTTTATCACTTATAGTGCTGCTATTAGCTGCATGCAATGATGATCCGGGTCAGGATTTGATTCTCAATGATCTTGAGTATTTCGAGACGCAAGGCGTCAATGTCCTTGTGTACAATAACCTTTTTACCGGAGGTTTTAACGATGAGAAGACCGCCGGTATAGAATTGATTCACCATGGCGTCAGAACAGCACAAGGCGGCGCCGTGAGACTTTCCAGCACTCCGGAGCAGTGGGATCTTGTTCCTGCAATACCAACCCGAACGGTCGACAGTGCGTCTAAAACCATAGAGTCTGCGTTAAGGTATGAAGATTACGATTTTGATTCGCGGGTGGTTGTCACGGCTAAGGGTAAAGGTGTTGAGATATCTGTTTACCTGGATAAACCCGTTCCCACGGCACTTGAAGGGAGTGCCGGATTTAATCTTGAGTTTCTGCCCTCGCAATATTGGGGAAAGACCTATCTGATGGATGGGCGTCCCAATCTATTCCCGCGCTATGCGGCAGGTAACACCATTACGAGGCCTAACAGTGAAAAACTTAAGCAATTCAAGGGGTATGTAACTTCCGACGACAGGGGAACCGGCAGGTTTATCGAACCTCTTCCTCTCGAAACCGGCCGTACCTTTCTTCTTGCACCTGATGAACCCGAACGTTTGGTAAAAATCACCTCACATGATGCCGATCTTATGCTTTTCGACGGCCGTGTGCTGGCACAAAACGGCTGGTTTGCAGTTCGCAGTCTACTTCCGGCAGGAAAAACAGGCAAGGTTTTGACCTGGACAGTTGAACCAAATGCCATTAAAGGTTGGGTAAGAGAGCCAAATATCGGTTTCTCTCAGGTGGGCTATCTCCCTTCACAACAAAAAGTCTCTGTCATTGAACTCGACAAGAAAGACAAACCACTTGCAAAAGCATCGATATATAAAGTAGGCGACGATGGCAATGCTGCCGAAGTATTCAGCGGCAAAATCGTACCCTGGGGTGACTATTATAAATATCACTATGTAAAATTCGATTTTTCTTCAGTTAATACCCCCGGTATATACTATATTCAGTATGGCGACTTTAAAACAAATAACTTTTTAATAGAAAATAACGTTTACGATCATATCACCGACGCCACCAGCGATATATGGATCCCAATACATATGAATCACATGTTCGTAAACGAGGCGTACCGGGTGTGGCATGGCGAGCCTTTTAAAGAGGGTTATCTCCAGGCTCCGCCAAACACCGATCACTTCGATATCCATAGACAAGGGCCAACAACCGATACCAGGTATAAAGCGCTGGAGTTGATCCCCGGATTAAACACAGGCGGTTTTTTCGACGCCGGAGATTTTGATATCGAGACAGGATCGAACATTGGCGTGGTGCAGAACTTTGTCCAGACATGGGAATATTTCAAACCCTTACGCGATCAGACTTTTGTTGATGAGAAGCAACGTTATGTTGATCTTCACCGTCCGGATGGGACGCCAGACATGTTGCAGTTTATCGAGCATGGAACACTGAACCTGGTAGCTCAGGCAGAGATTATCGGCCATATGGCACAGACTCTCTCTAACTCTGTTCTCGATAATTACCATCATCTTGGCGACGCAGCCTCAATAACAGACGGCCTTCATTATAATCCGAACCTTGGCCCTTACGAAGTAGCCCGTGACGGCCGGTCGAGCGGAGTTAAGGATGATATGTGGGCATTTACCAGCCGCAATCCTGGCCTCGATCTCAGGGCAGCAACTATGTTTGCCGCAGCAAGCAGGGCGTTGAAGGGATATAACGACGATCTTTCGGCAAGAGCGTTGCAACAGTCAAGAAGACTTCTGAAAGAGGCTACGGAATTACTTGCCAATCAGCCGCAGGATCGTGCCGGCAGGGGCGGCGGATCAGCAAATATGGCCACCAATCTTCAACTGTACATCTCAACCGGGGAGCAACAATATGTCGATAAATTTCAGGAACTTTTATGGCCTGCACTTGATCGTAGCGTTAGTGGCAACATATTGACGGCATTACATGCCATACCACACATGGATGCATCCTTCAAAGAAAAGCTCCGGCCGTATGTTGTAAAGTACAAAGAATATATCGACGAGCTTGAAAAGGATAATCCGTACGGAGTACCCATCAGCCTTGGTAACTGGGCAGGAAGCGGTAGCGTGGTGAACTTTGGTACCACCATTTGCTTTGCTAACACATTTTTCCCTGATATTGTCGACGCCAGCCATGCTTTCAAGACCACCAACTGGCTATTTGGCTGCCATCCGTATCACAATTATTCATTAGTGGCAACGGAGGGCGCCACTCGTCCCAAAGCAGTCTTTTATGGTAATAACAGGGCTGATTTCTCATTTATTCCGGGCAATGTCGCTCCCGGGATATTATTCAGACAACCCGACCACTTTGAAAACTACGACGACTGGCCATTTCTGTGGGGACAAAACGAGGGCACTATTGGAGGAAATACCAGTTATTTAATTTTTGGATCAGCTTTTAAGAATTTAGTAAAATAAACAGGTTGTTTTTTTGAACCGGGCTAAAAGCTGAAAATGATTTAATGAACAATACAACCATCTGCACAGAACAAAGTGAGAGCGAGAGCGAGAGCGAGAGTGAGAGCGAGAAAGGGAGAGAGAAACATTTGCATCAACGTATTGAAAGCCGGCTTTTAATACGTTGAAGTGACTTAAGCTACTCATCAGCATGGTGCTTGTTTTCTATCTGCTAAACGGGAACTTAGGGATCACCGATCCGCCGGGTTTCGGCGTGAGCTCAGCCGAACGCTGGCGGAGACCGAGGTAGCCCCGCCTTTGGGAAGAGGTGAATGGGTGAATGGGTGAAGGGGAGACAATAAAATGCGCAGCATGATGGTTGTTTTCTATGGGTGAAAATTAGAGATCTTTAATTCGTATCAAAATGTCCATTCTTATCAGGGGAAAATTAAATAGAATTAGTCAAAGTATTTTTAAATGAAATTAATTATGATTCATTCGTTTTGTTTAACTTTAGTATGTATTGTGAAAGCGGACTGACAGCACAAGCATAGTATTGGTATGTGTTTCAACAAATTTTTTGGTAAAGATGCTTCTGTGACTGACGGGGCTGTGCATTGGGGAGGCGACAGGCGTCAGGCTTCAGGCGACAGGAAAAATCAGCCGTAAGCCGCGTGCTGTAAACATGGAACCGGGAACCTGAATCAAAATAAAAAATACAGATAGTAACAATTGTAGCTTTTATTTTGTATCTTTATGGTAAGTCTCGTGCTAAAATGAAAAAGAAGATAACCCTTAAGCGGATATTTCACCGCGATGCTGAGCGTATTGCCATTTATTTCAGCTATGATGAGAAGTTGAAATCGCTTGTAAAGACATTACCGGGAGTACAGTTCAGCAAAACCAACAAATGTTTCTATGTAGATGATTCAGAGGAGAATCTCAAGATCATATTATCTACATTGAAATATGCAGCTGTTATTAATATAGAACATTTGACTAAAACAGAAAAGATTGAGAGGAAGAAGCCTGATATCGATGCTTCAGGGAAGGAGACAATAATTGATAATGATCCTTCCCCAGTTAACATAGTACCAATAGCCGTCGAACTCAGGGTCAACGAAAGCAGCGGCAATCTTATTGTAAGGCTGCCAATACCCTATTCCCCAGAATGGGTTGAGGAATTAAAAAGTTACCGTGGAAGCAGGTATGACAGAGCGAGCAGGGTGTGGTCGCTGCCATGGTCAAAGCTTACATGTGATTCGCTTGCGGATTATTTCAGCAGGCAGGGAATTGATGTTGATGTGAAAAAGGAGGTGGTTGATGAAGCTCTCAGGCTTGAGAGGAAGAGGATCGGTGAAGAAATCAGGGAGCGCAGTCCTGGAAGAAAGGCGCTGGACGGGCTTGACAACATGGCGATGTATCTGGATGAGAACCGATATAGTACAAGGACAAGGGAATCGTATCTAGCGATGATGGAGTTTTTCTTAAGATATTTCAGTGAAAGAGATCCGGATGAGATCTCCAACAAAGAAATTTCACTTTTCATCTATGAATTTATTATCAGGCTGGGTTATTCGGCGGCATATCAGAATCAGATGATATCAGCGATAAAGATCTATTATTCTATTTCAGGGGGAGGTCATATAAAGATAGAGGTCCCCGGTCGTCCGCGCAGGGCCAGGTCGCTTCCCAAGACTTTTTCGAAAGAGGAGGTTGTAAGGATACTCAATTCGCCGGGCAATATAAAGCACAAGTTATTATTGTGGATAATCTATTCATGCGGGTTGAGGCGTTCGGAGGTAACCAACATTAAGCTGAAGGATATAGACTGTAACCGGAGAATAATACATATCAGGGAAGGCAAGGGTATGGTTGACAGGATAGTACCAATATCGGAGAAGGTATGGCAGAAGATAGATGAATACCTGGCAGGATTTACACCCAGGGAGTATTTATTTGAAGGTCAGACCGGAGGGAGGTATTCGTCGGAGAGTGTGTACAGGGTGTTCAAGACGGCGTTGGTAAGGGCAGGCATAAGGAAGGATGTGGGAGTACATAGTCTGCGACACAGCTACGCCACGCATCTGCATGAGAACGGACTGGATATTAAGTACATACAGGAGCTGCTGGGTCATAAGAGCACAAGGACAACTGAGATTTACACGCATATAAGTCGCAGGAATCTGATAGCGGTAAGGAGTCCGATAGAGGATCTGGATGTGAAGTGAGGCGTGAGGCGTGAGGATAAGTGAAAAACGACAATATTAAAAACGAAGAAACATAACACTATCCACCTAAATACGTCAATAACAAGTAATTTTACTACTTCTATAAACGAGTTGTACTAAACCGCCAAATGGCGGTAGATATAACTAAAAACATGTAACTTGTATGATTATTCACTTAATAATCATACTATAATGAAAAAAAATCATTAGAACAATTGGTTGTGCGGGAGATGCAGA
>Ga0214473_10000077_pt1 | contig 137175 bp, 91 predicted proteins | sample RVTome_7_FD_203509 | JGI IMG/M metagenome (GOLD analysis project Ga0214473, IMG submission 203509) | Soil microbial communities from uranium-contaminated site in the Upper Colorado River Basin, Wyoming, United States - RVT98D197 | ecosystem: Environmental > Terrestrial > Soil > Contaminated >...
CGGCCTTGATCCGGTCGGCCCATTGTCGGTCTTTGCAACGGCGATGCAAGGCCCGTAAAGAACGGATCTCTTCGGTTGTCAGTCTGAATCCATCCATCACCAGATACTTCGGCTACAGTCCAATAACTACTTGAATAATCCGCCGAAATCTGATTCCTGATGGGTATATCGTCAGTCCTTTATGATAAGGAGGGCACAAAATGTTTCACAAATCGTCTAAACAAATTGTAGTCGGCATTTTCACGGCCTTGTTGTTACTGACAATGCCGGGCTATGCGGTAACAAACGTCAAAGTCTCCAACTATGGAGCCGGAGTCCAAATCTGGTTTGAAGTTGAGGATTTCGATCAACGGAACCCGGATACCAACGCCGGCTTCGGCCTGACGGATGAACCCGGCGCCTTTGGCCGGTCCATTACCCAGACCAGCGGTACCTACGGGGCGTATCTGCTGCGCTATGACTTCGATATCAGCTTGGCCGGCGGGTCCGGCGGGACCTGGTACTTCTGGGGCCGGGTGATCAACCCCAACAACCGGTCCTCCTTCATGCTGGTAGAGGGACACCCGGGCGACCCGGTCCCATCTACGCTGCCGGTGAGCGGCTTAGTCAACGGTCAGCGGATTTTCGAGGATGACATTGGCAGCACCTGGACCTGGGCCAGAGCCAACCACGCTGAAGCCCATACCAAAACGCTTCGGGACGGCATGAATACCATGTATGTCCTGTCCCGGGAGACCAACGGGATAATGGACGTCTTCATGTGGACGAACGACCCCGCCTACGTGCCCACCGATGCGCATTATCAAAACGCCAAGCCCCCTGCTCTGGGCAAAGCCTTGAATCCCAATCCGGCTGACGGGGCGACGGATGTACCTCGCGAGGTGGTTCTGAGCTGGAAGCCGGGAAAGTATGCCCCCGCAGTCAATGGGCACAGGGTTTTCCTCGGCACGGTATTCAGCGACGTCAACGACGCCACTGGCGGCGCTGCACAGGATGCCAACAGCTACGCCCCACCCCAACGCCTTGGTTTCGAGACGACGTACTACTGGCGCGTCGATGAGGTCAATGCGCCGCCGACTTCCACGGTGCACAAAGGCAATGTCTGGAGTTTTACGACCGAGCCCATCGGTTATCCTATTAATGGAGCGAGGATCATCGCCACGGCCTCCAGCACGGGCCAGGCGGACTTTGGCCCTGAAAAGACCATTGACGGCTCGGGACTCGATGCCAACGACCTGCACTCGGTAGAGCCGACGGATATGTGGCTCAGCGGCAGCGAACCGCAGGGAGCCTGGATCCAATATGAGCTCGACAAAGTGTACAAACTGCACCAGATGTGGGTATGGAATGGCAATCAAATATTTGAGGGTCTTTTCGGTTTCGGGCTCAAGGGTGTTGCCGTCGAATACTCGACCAACGGAACCGATTGGACGGCTCTGGCTGGCGTGCCCGAATTCGCCAAGGCGCCCGGTGCGGCTGGGTATGCACACGATACCACGGTTGATTTTGGCGGCGCGGCGGCCAAGTATGTCAGGCTGACCGCTACCAGCAACTGGGGAGGCATCCTGCCCCAGTATAATCTCAGTGAGGTCCGCTTCTTCTCGATCCCTGTCAGCGCGAGAGAACCCTCCCCGGGTACCGGGGCCACGGGTGTGGGCCTTGACGTCGCCCTCGCCTGGAGAGCGGGCAGAGAGGCATCTAAGCATGATCTGTACTTGAGCGCCGACTGGAACGTCGCGCTGGGCGGCACCGTCCCGGTTGCGAGCTTGACACAAGCTGGCTACGGTCCGGTGGCCCTCGACCTCGGCAAGACTTATTTCTGGAGGGTCGATGAGGCCAATGATGTCGAGACCCCCCCGTTGTGGCAGGGCGATATCTGGAACTTTAAGACAATCAAGTCCCTTGTTGTGGATGACCTTGAGTCTTACAATGATATTGACCCGCCCGACCCGCAGAGCTACAGGATATTTGAGACGTGGGACGACGGTTATACAACACCGACGACAAACGGGGCGCTGGTTGGTTATGACCCTCCTCAACCTTCTTATGCCGAGACGGTGGTTGTTCACGGCGGCAAGCAGACGATGCCGTTGTTCTACAACAACAGTGTTGGCCTCTCTGAGGCAAGCATGACACTGAGCGCTCAGCGGGACTGGACGGTCAGAGGCATTGGCGAATTGTCACTGTGGTTCAGGGGCAATGCGCCGGGCATGGTCGAGAACCCGGTCGGCACCTACACGATGACCGCCGCGGGCGTAGATATCTGGGGTACCGCCGACGAGTTCCGCTACCTCTGGAAGCAGCTTTCTGGCGATGGCGAGATCACAGCAAAGGTCGAGAGCATCCTTTGGGTCCCCGGTTCCGGTGATTGGACCAAAGCCGGCGTGATGATCCGTGGCACACTGGATCCTGGCTCACCCAATGCGTTCGTGGCTCTTTCGAGCGGCGCAGGCAATGGCGCAACGTTCCAGTGGCGTACCGGTGCAGGTGGCAGCTCCAGCTCATCGCGTACACTGACGGGCATATCGCCGCCTACTTCTGTCAAGCTGGTGCGTCAAGGTAACACGTTCACCGGCCATGTCTTCCTGAACGGCCAGTGGCAGCAGGAGGGTAATTCGACGACAGTTACGATGTCAGATCCGGTGTATGTAGGCCTGGCGCTGACCTCGCATAGCCCCGGCGTGACGACCAAAGCCGTATTTTCCGAGGTCACGATCACCGGTGCGGTTACCGGGCAGTTCACAGAGCAGGTCATTGGGGCTGCTGCTATGCCCTCCAACGATGCTGTTCCGCTGTACGTAGCTATTGCCAACAGCAATGGTCCGCCTGCGGTCGTGAAGTACGATAACGCGGCGGCCAGCCAGATAGACACATGGACGCAGTGGCGTATCAACCTGCAGGAGTTCGCCGCTCAGGGCGTGAACCTGGCCAATGTGGACAAGATTTTCATTGGTTTGGGCGACAAGGCCAATCCGCAGCCGGGTGGTACGGGCACCCTGTACGTTGACGACATTGAGTTGTATCCGCAACCGGCGCCTGTGCCTGTGGCGGAAGTGTGGCTTGAGGCGGAGGCGGCCGGCACGCTCGGAGCGAGCTGGCGCGTTTACACCGATCCGCTCTCCTCGGGCGGTGGCCACATCGGTTCCCAGGACGGCGACGGTAACGAAAACGACGTTGCGCCCGGAGCGGGGTGGCTTGCCAGTTACAGCTTTACGGCTCCGGCCGGGCAGTACAAAATCCTGCTCCGTGGTCAGGAGGCCGGCAGCGACTCCTTCTGGGTGCGGATCCCGACCGCTATCCTTCAGACGCACGAGGATCCCGATCAGCCCGGCATCGGCTGGGTGCGGTTCAACGGGATGGATGCGCCGAGCGGCTGGGCCTGGGATGAGGTCCACAGCGACGATCACAGTCAGGCAGTTGTGACCTGGATATTGCCGACCGGCGACCACACGCTGGAGATCGGCAAGCGCGAAGACGGTGTGCTGCTTGATGCCATTCTGATCACCAACAACCTTGATCAGGACCAGGACACGCTGCCGGACGCGATTCCTCAGCCGTAGTGTAGTGCTTTTTGAGTTTTGTATCAGTTCGGGGCCTGTACTGATTGACTCGGTGCAGGCCCCTTTCTAATTGGCTTGCCAACAACGTCTGTTCAGCAGGCGCACGCTCTCAGAGCAGGCTCAGAGGATGAACGCGGCTTTTCAACGGCAGGGCTGCCGGACCCTTTAGCCTGTGCGATTCATAGACGGCTAATATCATCTCAAGAGCCGCCCGGCCGTCGTAGATGCTGCCTTTGGGTTGTGTGTCTGTCTCGATGGCGCGGATCAGATCGAGGGCGATCAGGCGATTGCCCAGACTCTGCCCGGCGTCGCTGAGGGTCTCAGGCTCGTCAATTCCTGCACTCGTGATTCTATGCCAAAGGGCCTTGCTCGTGCCGGGCTGCCACGAGGGATCTTCGACGAACCAGACCTGCGGCAACGCGCCGGTCGTCATCGTGAGAATGCCCTTGCTTGCGAAAATTTGCAGCCCGAAGCGCGTGGGCGCTCCGTGCCTTGCCCGACACGTCGAGAAATAGCCCATCGCCGGTGGTGAGGGCGTCCCGCCCTCGAATCGCGGGCTGGAAGCCCGCGACACACAATACATCGCATGAATCTCGTCGCCAGCCAGAGGCCCGATGCCCTCGGCCCCACCGCGCACGTCGCTCTTCGTGACGGGCTTGCCGGCCTCGTTGACTTGTGCAAAGCACCACTGCGCATCGCCCGCGAATAGACGCATCAGGTCCATGATGTGCGTCCCGAGCACCATCAGGTCTTCGCCTCCGCCGCGGCGGTCCTCCTTGCCCCGGCCTCGCAGCTCGAGGATGTCGCCGAGGTGCCCGTCGGCGATAAGTTTCTGCACGTGCTCCAGGGTCGGGCTGTAGCGGGTCTGATGGGCAATCGCCAGCTTCAGGCCGCGTTTCTCGAAAGCGGCGATCATCTCATCGGCCTGCTCGAGCGTCGGGCACATCGGCTTTTCGAGAAAGACGTGGCAGCCGTGCTCGGCACATGCCAGGACCATCTCGTGATGACAGTCCAGCCATCGCGGGGCAACGCTGACGATCTGTGGACACTCTTTCTCCAGCATCTGGCGGTAATCGGCGTAGGCATTCGGTGTCTTGAGACGCTTGGCGGCGGCGGCACGACCTTTGTCATCTTCATCGGCAACAGCTACGACCTGCGCCTGATCTATGCCGCTCCAGACGACGTCCAATCCGTGGCCGTAATCACCCCGGCCCGTCCTGCCTATCACGGCGACCCGATACTTCGCCCCTTCTGCTCGCACAAGCTGGCCCCAAGCCAATGCCGCAGAACCGATGGCCGCATTCCTGATAAACTCTCGTCTCTTCATAAATCTACTCCCGTGTCGAGGCCAAAGGGCCTAAGATTATAAGTGCCTAAAGTGACACATCAGTGTCATTGCGAGCGAAGCGAAGCAATCTAATACGCGACGAGTGAGATTGCCGCGCCAACCTGCGGTTGGCTCGCAATGACAGCTTCGCTGTCACTTTAGCTCACTTTAGTCACTCTGTTTTTCCGGCTTCTGTCTTCTGTTCTCCGTCACCCTGCTCGACCCACGCTTCGTTGAAGCGCACGTACTTGATTGTCTTGCTTGGGCCGCCCTGCCGGTCGTTATGATGGTAACTGTACACTACGTGCAAAGTACCGTCGCGGCCCTGGATGATAGACGGATATCCGCTGCTGGTTGCAATCTGCCTGTCGCGCATGTCCCGTTCGAGGTGCCGGGTGTATGGCCAGGCCTTGCCCTCATCGGTGGAGACCGAAATGGCTAAGCCATGCCTGCCGCTCTCGGTGTCGTTGTACGCCAAAGCCCAGTGGCCGTTTTGCATGGTGACAAGATCGGCGCCCGAGCCGGGGTTTGGCAGATTGGAATCCATCACCAGGCTCCATGTCAGGCCCTTGTCGGCAGAGTTGCTGACGTGGAGGCGCTGGGGCGGAGGCCCGTTGTCCCGCATGTAGGCGACGAGCGTCCCGTCGGCCTTGCGGGCGATGCTCGGCTGGATGTTCCCCGCCCCCACGAGCGGTTCGCTGAACTGCCAGGTCGCGCCGCCGTCATCGGTGATGGCCATCAATGAAAAACTGAACCCATCCGAGTAGAGGGGAACGATGATTCGCTTGCCGTCAACGATCACCGCTTTGTTCTTGGTCTGCCAGCCCATCCGGCGAAAATAGGGATAGCCCATCTTCTGGTCGGTATATTGGCCCTTCTCGTCGTAGAGCCGGCCGCTGCGAATCATGTCCTCGCCCCGCGCCTTGGAAAGCAGGTCCTCAGCCCATCGGTCGATGATGCCCCGCGTGACCAACTCGGGCATGGTGCGATTCTGCGAAGAGACGGCCTGTGAGTATTCCTTGATTTGTCTTTCGACGGATTTGACGAAGCGGTCGCCGGGCTGTATGCCGCGTTCGGCCGGGTCGCCGGGTTTGACGTGCAGCACCTCCTGCCAGCGCCATTCGGGCGCTTCATCCGGCTTCTGGTAGTTTTCACTGATGCGATATTTCGGCAGGGAAGTCTCCCACTGGTTCGCGATTACCGTGTACCACATCAGCCACAGCCGGTCCTGCGGGTCGATGAACAGAATCGGATTGACATCGGGGAACCCGGGGACATCCGCCATAACGAACGGCTTGCTCCAGGTCTTCTGCCCCGCGCGGAGCCTGGCGCCCATGATCGCAACGTCATCGGCCCATCGTTCCCCCGACCCCTGGAACCAGGCGGCCAGCATGTCGCCGTTGGGCAGCTCAACGACCGTCGAGCCGTGCACGTGCTGACTGACCAGCGGAAATATCTCGGCGGCCTCGTAAACCGCCGGAGCCCCTTGTGCCAAAGCGGCAAGACCCAAGACGCAAAGCATTGCCGTTTGCCGACTGCCCAGGACGGTCAGACGCGTCGGACCTGTCCGACCGGTCGGACAGGCAAGATCGAGAATCGCCCTCATCACAGTCCCTTTCTCAAGAAGAGTAGTCAAATGTTCAGTATCAAAATAGCGGAATTGTGGCTTTGCGGCAATGACTTCCCTAATTTTGCATTTTGAATTTTGCATTTCTGCACTCGCCGGGTAACATGAGGGCTCAACGAAGTACGGGGTCTTAAGTTCGGAAAGGATTGACTCGCATGATCGATACGGTTCACATAGGAATTGGCCCGTTAGGACAGAAGGTGGTCAGATATACGATCGAACGGGGCTGTTTCAACATTGTCGGCGCCGTTGACCCCGATCCTGAAAAAGCGGGCAAAGACCTTGGCGAATTGTGCGGAATCGAGCCGCTCGGAATCACCGTGCGCAGCACTCTCAACGATGCGCTTGCAAAACGCTCGGCCGACGTCGCTCTGCTCACGACGGTCAGCAGCCTCGCCGCCATCGAGAGCCAAATTGCGGAGCTCGCACAGGCGGGCCTGAGCATCATTTCGACGTGCGAAGAGCTGTTCTTCCCCTGGAAAACGAATCCCGAGGTTGCCGTCCGGATCGACCAGATGTGCGTTCAGAATGCAGTGGCCTGCGTCGGCACGGGGGTCAATCCGGGATACCTGATGGACCTGCTGCCGGCCTTCCTGACGGGTCTGTGCCAGGACGTCAGGAAAGTCGAGGTCTGGCGAATCCAGGACGCCTCCGTGCGTCGCGTTCCGTTCCAGCAGAAAATCGGGGCCGGATTGACGCTTGAAGAATTCGAGATCAAGAAGAAGGCTGGCACACTCCGGCACGTCGGTCTGCCCGAATCGCTGGACTTTATCGCCCACAGGCTCGGCTGGAAGCTCGACCGGCGCGTCGAAACGCTCGAGCCGGTCATCGCCGAAAGTCAAATCGACGGCGGATACAAACCGATTGCCAAAGGCATGGCCTGCGGCGTGCATCAGGTCGGCCGGGGCTTTGTCGGCGACAGGGAAGTCATTACCCTGAATTTCAAAGCGGCGGTCGGCGAGCCCGAATCGTACGACCAGGTGCACATCGACGGCGAGCCCCCGATTCAGTCCAGAATCGCCGGCGGCGTCAACGGCGACGTCGCCACGTGCGCGATTGCGCTCAACGCCGTCAGGTCGATTCTTCAGGCAAGCCCCGGCCTAAAAACCATGGCCGACATTCCTCCAATCGCGTTCTTCAATGAACCGACGGTCTGATCATACTGGACTACGGGATTATCAGCGCTTGCCCGCCGTACATTGGGTGGGCTTAGCCGCCGTGCATTGGGCGAGCTCACCCGCCGTGATCCTTATCGGCAACGCCGACAAAAAAAACGGGTGCCTGTCCTGAATATCCCGTACCGCTTTGACTCGAATTCGACGGTTTGCGGTTTAGGAGGAAGTCGATTCAAGTTCTCGCAAAGGAAGCCGCCGGCCTTTCTTGTAAAGGAAGGTGTAGCCTGTCGGACTCTGCTCTTCTAAATCTGACAGCTTGTCAAACAGGTCCGGCTTAATCTCTTTGAGCTTAAGAAAGTCCGATTGGGTCTTATATGCTCCGCACCAGCACTCAGCCGAGCAGCCCAACTGCCGTACCGGATTCTCCGGAAGACCGGCTGCGTCAACGTAGTGTTCGACTTGCTTTCTTGTCCATCGGAAAATGGGGCTTACCGACAAGCATTTGAAGCTCGGATGATACCAGATCGGCAGATATTTTGCGCGTAGGTTGGATTCCTCAGCCCGAATACCATCGATAACGACCTTTCGTCCGGGGATCTTAGCCAGGAAATCCTGTATGGGCTTAATTTTTAGCTCTCTGCAGCACCAGCGGAATCGGAAACTGGGTATCCCCCAATCTTCTGCAAGGTCAAAAAAGTCTTTTTCAGGACGTACAATCGACAGGCTAATTCCGAGCTGTCGGCACACTTTCCTGACATACTTTGTCACTTCCGGAAAACCGACCGTCGTATCGCCATGAATAGCTCGCAGATCCGCTCCGACCTCTTCGGCCACCTTCTTTGTGTAAACCATTGTCGCCAGGCTGTCTTTGCCACCGCTGGTTAGCACAAAACACTTGGCCCCCTTCAGAATCTTGCGAAGGTCGCTCCTATAAACCTGGACATCCGGCCGAACACATTCGGCTTCTTCCTCATCAAGACCGCATACACTTTTTACCGTTCCGTTATTGTTGTGTATAACGTAAATCGGCTTGACGGTTGGTCCCTTGACCCACCTCGACGTCGCCGTGCCTCTTGCCCCACAAACCGGGCAATCAACTCGGATTCCCCTGAGATGAAACGGCGAGATTATGCCGTGAAGCTTGTTTGCCCATATAGAAACGTGATTTGGCATAGTTACCACAGTAGAATCCTACGGCTTCACCAGTTGAGGTGACTTACCAGTCACTAAAAGCAACGCACACATTTCTTATCGGCTCTTATGTGTCTAATCCTGCACTTTTTCCTCAGTCCCTATCCGCTGGCAAACGTATGCCCATTATCAGCACGCCGGGCTTATTCTTCTCGCTTGAGAGCGAGTTGCTTTAAAGATTCCGCAAATTTGAACCATACAGCCTCGTCATAAGAACATCCGACTCCGTTCGGTCTCAAAAGATATAGATAGATGAATTTCTCATAGCCGGACGCGAGCGCCTTCTTGCGAAGTCCCACGACTTTCCCACTCTTACAGCACTCCGCAAACAACCACACTCTGCTAACATAATCACGCAACTTCACCACATCATCTTTCATTCCTTGGTTGATTTGGTTTATGCAGGATGCCTTACAGCTGACCACGGCCTTAACCCTGCCTTTGGGAACAAAGTGAAAATCCATGACAGGCCCATCAAAATCGTCCTGCCCATCCCAAGCACGATCTGAATCATTCTCGTGGACAATGATATCACATTCCGATGAACACCTTATATCCCGATTATGGATTATGACGCCCCAATTAACTTTGAGATTTGTCCCTTTTAGAATCTTCCTCATCGCATAGATTAGAAGAGATGAGAACCGGAGCCCTACCACAAAGGGAAGCACGGTCTTCTTAGCCTCCCTCAATTCTGGATCTATCCGATATTCTGTTAGCTTTCCACAGAGTGAGTTGTAATCTTCTTTCAAGAACCCTTTTTGTAATACTCCGGTATCTTGTTTAGTTGTTCCCGCCATTTTTACTCCGCATCTTCAAGCATGAGTTGAACTAACTTCCTTTTCGGGATATTTTTCCTTTTGGCTTCGCTTTCCAATCTACTCTTGCCCTCTTTCGTGACTGTGACATTCCCTATCTTGTCTCTGATCTCAAACGAGACAATGTTTTTTGCGCCCACCAAGAGTTCAAAACGCCGCCGGAGATTACTTCGTCCAACATCTGAAGGCAGCGCAAATCTTATAACGTATTGCACCTTAGGGCGAGAATCCTTCACCGAATCTATGATCGCCTGAATCGGTTGTTTACTGTCCCTCCGCCGGAGCGCTACCACTTCCCTAACCTCCTTACCAGTAAGTCCACTCTCTACATATGCTCGCGCAACGACCGGCTGGTCTGTCTTAGGAAGAAGGCTCAGACGGTATGCCGTATCCACGCTCGTAATCAATTCCTCCTTTACCATCTGTTTAACAGCTTCTTCCAAGATGTTCACACTTGCAAATTCCTTCAACATTTCATCAGAAAGACGTATCCTTTTAGCCACAGCTTTTCTGCTGCCCAGGAGCTTCTCAGCCACTTCTATTTCTTCAGCGACTTCCAAAAGGTTTTTGACACGGCGCGGTCGCCTAGTGCTCCCTATGAGACGTGCGAGAGCCTTCTCAAGTCGTTTCTCTTCATTTCTACTCAACTGTTTTTCAAAATCGGAACAAATCATTACGCATATCCTTGGTCGTGCAACCAGGTCTTCAATGCCAAAAGTGCAACCTCGTCGTCAGCCATCTGCAACTGCTTCATGGCCTTTTCAATGCCCGTCTGGATTTCCGGCGGTAGGTCCACGAGTATCTTGCTTCTAACACGTTGTTTCTTAGTGTATTCCGCTCCCTGTTTTACCGTAGCAGATGGATTCTCTGTCATGTACTCAGTGAAGTCCTTTTTTTGTGTCCTTGTCATGCCCTCCTTGATCATCGTATCCAGCATTCGTTCGGCCTTTGCTATACTCCACTTAGCGGCTTCGAGCGTCCACTTTACATCACCAAGTGATACTTTACCATCTTGGACCCAATTCACCATATTGTCTGACCCGTATTCTTCGAGATAGACATATCGTAAGACAGTCTCGGGCCACATGCCGGTTTCCTTAGCTACACGTTTTATGTTCTTTCCGTATAGTTTGTACAGTTCTGTTACAGCCTTTGCCGTGTCCTTATGGCTCAATTTTGACCGAAACATATTCTCAGCCAGAGAAGCTGCCAGAACCCTTTCTTGCTCCTGTTCATCTATGATCACTGCAAGGATTTCTTCTTCTTTCAGCTTTTTATGTGCCAGGACCCGGCGCGATCCCACGACGAGTGAGTATTTCCGCTCTCCGGGCTTTACTGTTTTCTTTTCCATTACCACAATCGGTTGCAGCAGCCCCACCTTCTTAATACTGTCTGTGAGTTCCTCTAGGTCTTCCTCATTGACATGAGTCCGGATATGAGCAGGGCCCTTGTCGATCTCACTGAGCCTAATCTCTTGCGCTCTGGATTTTTGTACTATTTGTGTGGTTCTCTCTGCCATGATTTTTCTCCTACGCTACTTATTTCACGACTCAAAAACTACACGATAGCCAAAGCCGCAATCGCCGTCAAAAGAAAAAATGTTGCCCTGATTTCAGTTAATCATTGCCTTGATAACAAAAACCAGGAAGCATAACGCAACAATAACATACATTACCCTAATCCAGTATTTGTGTTTAAGAAAAGCTTGTTTAGTCGTTAACTTCTGCCCTTCCCTCATGCCAATTCTTGCATCTACTGATAGTGGCCCCATTTTGTTGCCATTCTTATCTAAGAAATCTGGTGGGAAAATAACCTCATTTTCAAGTTTCTCAAGAATATCCTCTGCTACTTTGCACAGCCACCGGTTCCGTATTTCAAAGAGGAGGAATGCCATAGATGTGACAAAGCCCATTATGCCAATTGGTATCCTGATTATAGAGTAACTTTCCTTGTATGAAGCCACTAAGGCGTTGGCCAGGATCCCAACGATGATGCAGTAATAGTAGAACATTGTCATGCGTTGCCTCTGATGGGATTCAAACCACTTCCATGCGTAATCAAACTGCAACTTGTCTCTGTCGTCTATTGGCCGGAGTTCCATATATTCAACCCTATCTGACGGGTTTCGCCCGCGCACACAAGCAGTCGGGTACTCACGCATCCACTATGAGAAGCGTTTGAGGGCACCCAATTGTTGATACTTTTTTTCTCATTTTCTTAAGAAAAGTGAAGTTTTTTTATAAATCCGCGATTTTGGCCGGAAAATAGGGCTTTTGCCACGAATTAACACCAATTCACACGAATAATTCACTTTGATCTTGTTCAGACCGTGTTAATCAGTGAGATCCTTCGACAGGCACAGGGCGGCGTCTGCGGCGAGTCTTGATCCGCGTTCATCTGCGGTTACTACAAAACAAAGCCAATTTGTCGGGCAGATTTTCTGGAGATCATTCGTAATACAATCTTTCAAAACGTTGTTTTTTATGCTCGATTTTCATTTTAAGCGTTTGTAACATCTTCATACATAGTATGTTATAATGTTTTTCCTATTAGACGAACTTTTTGGTTGCGGCCGAGGCCGCGCTGGGTAATCTGCGGAATCCGCGGTTATCGACCATTTCTGTGTGGCCTCGGGAAGGTGCTTCGCTGACGCTCAGGATCCGGCAGAAGTGCCGGATGCGCGCAGGCCCGCTTGCGCGGGCCGCGTGCTCGGGAAGGTCCTTCGTCCGGCGGAAAGGCCGACGGACTCGGGACGCCTGCGCTCCCACGCCGAAAAGCCATCGACGGGGTGCTCGGTGGTTGCAAAGGGTTCTTGCTGGTGCTATAATTTGCCGGTAGGTGGTGATTGGTAATTGGTTATTGGTGATCGCGCATCGCGACCGGTTCACCATTTACCAGTCACTATTCACCAGCGCCCGGAGAGGTGTCCGAGTGGCTTAAGGAGCAGCCTTGGAAAGGCTGTGTAGGGCTTGCCTTACCGTGGGTTCGAATCCCACCCTCTCCGTTGGAGTTACCCACCTTGGGCAGGTGGGATTCGAACCCTAAAGGGGTGTGGGGAGAGGATTTTCCCACGTCGTCGGGGTGACAGGACCCAGAGCGAGTCCCGACTCCTCGGGACGAGTCGAAGGAGACGCCAGAGGGGCAGAGCCCCTATGGAAATTCGCCTTGCGAATTTGGGTTCCAATCCCGCCCTCTCCGTTGCGAGTGTTTCGGGGTGTTTTCTTCATCTATAGCGTTAGTCTTATTTTTCTTTCTGCGGCATTCTTTCCTTGAAATCTGGGTCTATAAATAGTACAATAAAGTATTGTCCTTTCAAGGGTTGCCGTTTCCAGGCTCTCTTGAGAGTCGGTGGATGTGTTTGGAGGATGTAGCGTGAAGAAGTTGGCGGCCTTTGCGGTCGTCCTGAGCATCAGCTCGTTGGCGGCCGCAGAGGTCTCAATAAGAGTATGTCTGGCTGACGGCAACACGCCTCTCGAACCGGCCGACGCCAATACCCCCTTCGTATATCGCGATATCATGGTCGGCACGAAGCTGACGATCATCGTCGCCTCGGATGCCGGTGGGGTCTGGCCCGGCGGTCTATATATCGAAGGCGTTGACAGAAATTATGGCGTTCTATCGGCCAGGGGGTACAACGATACCACCCGTGACTGGGAAGGTTCACGCTTCGAGGCGGCAGGGCAGAGAGCTCGCGTCCGCAACGTGGAGGATTTTCTCAGCTCCGGATTCGATCTGAACTCGCACAACACTGCGGTGGCGGGCGATTGGTTCCTCATTGACTACACCGCTACGGCGGTGGGGAGCTGCGGGGTGAGCTTTTACGATTACGCCATACCAGAGAATATGTTTCTTCCTGTCCATGAGCTTGTTTTCTCCCATGTGCCTACGCGCGACTTCGACCAGGATGCGAGAGTCGGCCTCGCCGACTTTGCGGTGTTTGCCCTGTACTGGGGGGCATCGATTTGTAACGATCCGGACTGGTGCCAGGGTACCGACCTGAACACGGACGGCCGTGTTGACGGCGGAGATTTGGCGCTTTTCGCGGATTATTGGCTTGAAAAGACGCGATAGCAATTCCCTTCGACCGCTTCGTAGCGGTTGCTCGCCGCCCCATCAAAATTCGCATGTCAAGCAATTTCTTCTGTTTTTTGAAAATCTTGCAAAAAAGGTATCAACATTTTGCCTCTCTCAATCGCCTCACCAAATAGACAGGCCTCCGGAGTCGGAGCCTGATAAGCATATTTTGTGCAGTAGTCAGTTTTTGTGAACCGCAATAACGAAGCAGGAGGTAAACCATGAAAACGAAATGTGCAGTACTGGGGCTTTTTTGGGCGTTGTCGTTGTCCGTCAATGATGTCGCTTTTGCAGACAGGCAATTGGGAAGGAGCGAGATTCTGCAAATCTTCGAGCAGTTGACGAGCCAGCCCAGGAAAACATGGATATCCATGGGCACGATAGAGGCGGCGCACGAAGAATACGGGGCGCCAAAGACGACGAATGAGGCCGAGATCGGGAATCGAATCAGCCAGGAGGTCCGCCAGTACCAGGACAATCCCAATAAGAGGGAGCGGGACCAGGAGTTGCAGAAGATGAAGCTTGACGCGATACCGTTCAACGTTCGGTACAAGCTGTCCAACCAGCACACGATGAAGTCAACCGTCGTTGTGAGGTTCGACGGGAACAAGTTTTACTGGGAGATCAACGTGAATTCGCGTGCGGACTCCGTGAGGCCGGGGCCGGATCTTCAAGGCAACTTTATGACCAGGCAGTTCGACCTGGCGTGGAACGGCAAGCGGGTTTTCGCGTGGGACGGCCAGAAGTACACCATCTACTCCCGGTCCGGCAATTACGCGATGGTGGATTCGACGGGCGCGACCCCGCACGTGGTCAATGGTCCGTTGACGGCCGGGCTGGTTCCGTGGGGATACGGCATTTGTACGTATGAGAACCTCGCTACGGTTAAATCCTCGGCAATCGAGAAGTACGTTGACGGCCAGACCCAGGTGCATCTGACGCTGAACCCTCTAGACGGCTCGGAAATGCTCTTTGTGCTGGACACGACGAAGAGCTACGCGCTCGTTTCCCATGTGACAAGCGGCATCAAGACTACCGTTTCGACGCAGTACGGTAGTTACCAGATGATCGCAGGACGCTGGGTTCCGACAACAATCTCCATAGAGCGATACGACGCTCTGACCAACAAGCTGTCTGGGTACGACGTCTGGGATTTTACGATGGTTAGCGCTCAGACTCCAGCCGCCGGGAGTTTTGTGATCGGGTACGATCGTGACGCACTGATAGAGTATCGCTCCAGCGTGACGGCCAAACCAGCGGTGTACCGCTATTCGCAGATGCTCGATACGGACCTGCTCCTGGCCAACAGATTGGCGTTCGCGGCCTCCGAAGGTATTCAGGCTCAAAACTGTGCGACCGTGGCGATGAAGTATGCCGCTGCTCAGTTGGGCAAGGAGCTGACGGACCGGCAGCTCGCTCAATTGATAGATGGGGCCGACGGCACCGCAAGTCTGTCCGCCATGAAGAGTCTTGGACTGCGTTCGGGTCTGTATTGCCGGGCCGTCCGGATCGACATGCGGACTCTGCGGAACTTGGTCGGCTGCCAGGTCATCCTGCATATCCCCAAGAAGAACCACTTCGTGGTGCTTGGGGATATCGACGAAGCGTACGTCTGGAGCATAGACCTTGCAAACAACAAGTTCTGCGACCGCACCGATATCAGCTTCTTCGACATGGACTGGACTGACGGGGTCGCTCTGGTGCTCTCGGACCGTCCCATCCTGGGGCCTCTCACGGATATTGACGAAGCCGAGCTTCGCACGATAACCGGCGGCGCCGGCTACTCGTGCACTAACCTGTTGCAGGAGGAGGAAGTGATATTTTGTACAGAGAGTTGCGACGGGACCTACGAATACTACCCCGAAAGATGGGGCTGTGAGGAGGCCGAGAGCGGCATGTGCATGAGCTCGAGGTATCTCGGATCCGCCAGCGTCCCCTGCATTGTAGATCCCTATAACGTGTGGGATTGCGATGTTACAGGAGACTGGGACTTTTACTACATGCGCGCTTGTTCTTAACAACGCGCTCGAGGCAGCAAGAAGGGGCAGGTGAGAAGCGGGAGGCCACCTGCCTTTTCTTACTCCCCACCGAGGGGCATTCCTCATCGACGTTGACTCATCTGAAGTGCGGCCGTAGAATCCACGATTATGAAACGCCCCGGTTTTACACTCATTGAGCTGCTTGCCGTCATTGCCGTCCTCGCTCTTCTTGTCGCCCTATTAATCGCCGCCCTGCACCTTTCAAGGCAACGAGCCAAGACGGCCTTATGCGCTTCACGGATCAAGCAGGTGACATTTGCCCTATTGATGTACGATGCCGATCACCAAACGTTTCCCCATGGTTTTGTCGATAGTTTTACTCCGCCTCCCGGGGGCTATTTGGGCAGCCCCGCATACGACAGAGTGGGGTGGTGGTGGTTCCACTTCCTGAAAGGATACAGCGACACGAAAGGACCGCTGCTTTGCTGCCCCTCCAAATCGCTGAGCCATCCGAGTCTCAAGGACAATGTTCTCTATGGCAACTACGGCGTGAACCGGTCAGTATTCAAAAGCCCCGGCGCTGTTCAACAGCAGAGAAGAGAATTCGTAGGGAGCCCGTTGAGCAGCGGGGATGTCACGGGGGGGACTTTGCTCATTGTGGACAACGGCTACAGTATTACAAGCTGGTGGCACGCTGCCGATGTGCCTCCCTCGCCTCTCGATAGCGGCCGAGGAGAGGACACAGCCTACGTGCCGGGTCTTGAAATCAACAAGAGCAAGAGCCTGCTGGCGGGTCAGGAACACGATGCCGTAGATGGGCGCCATCCGAATAAGACGATCAACGTTGGCTTTGGGGACAACCACGTCGGCACTCTGAAAGCACACGATTTGTTCGTGGAGGAGACGGCTGATGGCTATATGAACAAAATCCCGCTGTGGTCGCCCAAGTGAAAGACCTTAAAACGAAGCCTCTGCGATGATATCCTCCATTTCGGCGTCGCTTAGGTACTCGACCTGCTTGACCGATGTCAGAGAGTATTGTCCGTCCGCTGATCGTTTCTGACAGAATTCGACTCTTTGGGGAAGCTTGGTCTCGGGATCGACAAAAAACCGCCACCTGTTGTGTACTGTGCCGGCGTAGGCACTCTCAGTCCACGTCAAGTCGTACGCTTCGGTACCACCGTGTGCAGATTGCAGGGTGTCTTCGACGACACGAGTCCATTGAGCATCACGAGGAACACGAGATGGACTGTGAAACGGCATCAAAGCCAAGATGATGTTCATTCGCTCTTTGACGGCGGCAATCTCGTCTTCAGCTAATTGCTTCTCCTCCATCCCTCCGGCAAGAGAGTCCGTGCTCTTCCTGATGCTGGTGGCGACATCCGACAACACCCACAGCGGCCCGGTCTTGGTCAAATAGGTGTTCAGGCCCTGTGATACCCACTGTTCTTGCCTGAGCTCTTTACTATCGCCGGCAAAAGTCGCGATATAGACGTTTGTGACTTTTCCCACGGCCCCATAGATCTGGTCTATGGTAACTGCCGCAGCGCCCGACGAGTAGAGAAACAAACCCAACCCTAACAGAATGACGGCGGCAGCGGCAAATCCGGTTCCGAGCAGAGGTTTGGCCTTCAGCCCGGCGATTTTGCGTTTAATGTGAGCGGCAAAATCAGCAGTGGCCCCTGCATAGTAGCCGGCGTCGCTCTCGACGAGTCCCTTGAGAGGCCGGGCCTGGGCAGATTCGTCGAGATGATATACCGTGACGACATCCGATTCGGGGCGCTCGGCAACGTTGCTGATTGTGCGATGAAGCTCCTGCACCCTGGCCAGACAGTCCGGGCAAGCGCCCAGATGGGAGGTAAGACCGCCGCGGAATTCAGCGTACTGGTCGTTGGCCGGGTCGATTCCATAAGGCAGAGCGTAATCATAGATGTCGCTGGCCGAGACGGCTTCGCAGGGGAATTTGCCCTGAGCCGCTCCGCCGCGCGGCAATTTCTGACGCACCGCTTCACGACGCCGGTACAAGTGCTTTCGGCAATCCGGACAGATACACAGGTGTTTCAACGTTTCGGCGTTTGTTTCGCGGAAGACCATTGAGACAACCGCTGGGATGGCGGTCCGGGCCTTTGAACAGATTTCTGTATCTTCCGTTGGCGCATCCGCCAGGAGCTGGCCCAGGTGGCACAACTGCTTGTGCGTAAGCTGCAAATCCCGCAGGACCCGCAGGTCATCGGAGCACGCCCGGCACTTGTCAACGTGCATGGTTATGGGCGTCGGTACGCGCAGCTCCAAAACAGGATCAGCCAGGCTGGCCAGAAACGGCTTCACCATGCTGCACGTCACCGGCTCCTCGGCGTGGGCAAAATGGAGCTTCAGAAGTGTACTGATCGCTGAATCCCGCCGGTGCCGCTCGCTGCCGGCGTTTTCTTCTACGTGTACCAGCACGGCTTCCAATCGCTCTATTTCAGCTTGGCAATCCCCGCACTCGTTTATGTGGTACAAGGCGCTTTCGGGTATGCCTGCCCGGGTCTTCTCGATCAAGAAGTCGTAATAGTACAGCCGGGCGTTCGTGCAATTTGAATAGGGATTATGCGAGATCATTTGGTGTCCCCTATTATATCGTGAGGAATCAATTTAGCCATCTTCTTCCTGGCCAGCGATAGATACCGAACGACGCTTCTTTTGTCTATGTTCGTCCTCTTGGCCGTATCGCTCGCGTTGAGCCCATTGCCGACTCGCTGCCAGAGAACCGCCGCTTCGCACTTGGGCAGCCGGCTCTCGATGAGCCGGAACACCTCTCTTGTCGCTTCCACCTGGATGAGGCTGCTCTGCGGATCATCTTGTATCATGTCATATCTGTGCGATTCGGCGTACTCTTGAACGCCGTCTCGGTAATTGCTCGCTTGGCGCCAGACATCGATGACGTCATTTGTCAGGGCCCTGTAGAGATACGCTTCTACATCTGTGATGTGCGAAGGAATTGGATTATGCACCAGTGAAACAAAGAACTCCTGGAATACGTCGTCCGCCCTTGACTTATCTTTGAGGTGAAAGTGAATTATCGCGCGAATCTGATTGCCGTACTTGGCAAAGACCTCCGCCGCAGATCGCACTCGATTGTGGATCTCGGTTCCATTGTTCCCGCTGAATGCGCTTTCGTCCGCGTCAAACATCCCACCAATCCCCGGAACGCCGGCATGGCGCTGTCAATACCCGGCGGAGCCGTTTCGCTTCATCCTGAAAACAGCGTCACAAGTGGATCTTCTGTATAATACCAGCAATTGGTTTGCAAGTCAAAGGATAAGTATTGCCGTTTTGCTAAAATCTTGGTAACAAGAGTGCCTATGCCCGGCCAGAAGGACAAATATCGCATTTTTCTCAGCGCCGCCGAGCCGAGCGCAGACGCCCACTGCGCAGGTTTGATAATCGCTCTTAAAAAGGAGGCCCAGAAAATCGAATTCGTCGGCGTTGGCGGTCCTAAAATGGCCCAGGCCGGTTGCACTCTGCTGGAAAGCACGGTCGGCAGAGCGGCTATGATCTACAAAGCTTTTGCTCAGGTTGCTCATTTCTACAAGCTCATCAAGCGTATGAGCCGGTTCCTCAGAACGAACGACGTCGATCTGGTCGTGGTCTGCGATTCGCCCTCATTCAACTTTCACGTCGCAAAAGCAGCCAAAAAGGCGGGTATCAAGACCCTTTTCTACGTTGCGCCGCAGCTTTGGGCCTGGGGCGGCTGGCGAATCGGCAAGCTCCGCAGGTACTGTGATAAACTCTGTTGCCTGCTGCCCTTCGAGCAGGACTGGTTCGGCCGCCGAGGTGTGGAGGCGGTTTTCGTGGGCAATCCACTGCTCGATGAACTGGAAATAGACTCGGCACATTATCAGAGGTATAAGAGCTTCAAGCCGGAGAACGCTCGGTTTGCCATCATGCCGGGTTCTCGCCCGGCCGAGATCGACTCGCTCTGGCGCCCCATGCAGCAGATAGCGCTGCGCCTCAAGCACAAGTGCCCCGGGGCGACTTTTGTTACCGTGGCGGTGGACGCCGAGCGAGAGCAGATTCTCAGGGCGGCACAACTGTCGGGCTTCGAGTGCCAATATGTCATCGACTCGGTCCACAACGCGGCTCGCGCAGCCGACTTCTCCATCGTGGCCAGCGGCAGCGCGACACTGGAGGTGGCCGCCGCCGGTTGTCCGATGGTCATCATGTATCAGTCCAGCAGAATCCTCTGGCATTTGGCCGGGCGGTGGCTGGTTACAACCCGGCATCTGTCCCTTGTCAATATCCTGAGCGGCAAGGAATTGGTGCCCGAATTCATGCCGTACTTCAGCTCGATTGACCCGATAGTGATGGCCATTGAACGGCTTCTGGAAGACGGCGATGGGCTGGCCCGGATGAGCAGGTCGCTGGCGAAACTGACCGAGCCGTTGGCCGAGAAAAACGCCCGTGAGGAAGTCACAAAGATCGCCCTTGAAATGCTGCATTGATTAGCCCATCTGTCAACAAGCTGCGTCCAAACCCTGGAGATTCTTAGTGGATAGACCCAACAACATCAGAGGACTCAACCTCCCGGCAACATTCGCCTGCCTTGGAGCACTGGCCGGCTGGTCCCTGGGGCCGATTTTCATAAAGTATCTGACCGGATATCTCGACTCGTGGATGCAGAATGCGCTGCGCTATTCGGTGGCGTGCTTGTTCTGGCTGCCCTTTCTCCTTTCCTCGGTCAGGACCAAACGCCTTGACGCGAGAGTCTGGCGAAGGGCCCTCGTGCCGGCCGGGGCGAATGTGGTGATGCAGAGCCTCTGGGCGGCGGCGTTCTATTACATCGGCCCGGCCTTCATGGTCTTGCTGACCAAAACCAACATCATCTGGATCACAACCTTCTCACTTATCGTTTTTCCCGAGGAACGAACGCTGGTACGGAGTAAACGATTCTGGCTGGGCCTGGCGCTCTCGTTAACCGGACTGGTCGGTGTGATGTACTACAGAGTTGACCTCGCGGCGGCGCGGACGGCGACCGGCATCGTCATTGCCTTGGCCGCGGCTTTCACGTGGGGCATATACACCGTCTCGGCCAGAATCGCTTTCAGAGACATCGACTCGCGCAGCGCGTTTTCAGTCACGAGCCTTTACACCAGTGTGGGGCTCGGCGTCTTTGCGCTTCTGTTCGGCCGAGTGGGGGACTGCGCCAGAATGGGGGCGTGGCAGTGGGCATGCGTGGTGATTTCCGCCGTTGTGGCGATAGCATTGGCTCATACCTCCTACTACGCCGCGATGAAACGTATCGGGGCGACCATCCCGGCCCTGGTCATCCTGGCCCAGCCGCTTATCGTCCTGGCGATGTCCTCAGCCGTCTTTGGCGAGTCATTCAGTGCCGTGCAGTTACTCTTCGGCGTGGTACTGCTGATAGGCTCAGCCCTGGCCATCTGGGCCCAGCAGCACCTCAAAGGCACTCAGTGAAGAAGGAATCAACCAGCGATTCCCCCTTTTCTGAATCTGCAATCTTGCTGAAGCCTCGCTCGCACTGGTGCCTTTCTTGCCGTGATCGGCGCGCATGAAAAGGACCGGCCCCAGCGATGAAGCTGGCCCGGCCCGAAAAAAAGACTTCCTAATGCACCATCCGGCCCCGCCATTCGGCGTTGCCGGCACTATTCTCTATTTGGTTGCGGCATCGGCTGCCACCGGGCAACACCCCGCGGCCTCCGCCTGCTCCGCGCAACATGGCTTGGGGCAATCCGGCGGACAGGGCTGTCCGCAACAGTCCTTTGCCGGGTCCTCAGCACAGCACGGCTCGGTGCGTCCGGCGGGACATGTCTCCGGGTTAAATGCCGCCATGACCTGGCTGGAGGACGACGCTTCTGTGTTCTCGGCGAAATTGGTTCCACAGGCGGCCCCTTGAACCATGGGACAGCCGGGGCAACCTCTAGCCTCGATGCTGCTCTCCAACTTTGCCGGTGTGAGCTTCGCATAGCCTCCCAGCAAGACGGTTCCGGCCAACAAAGCTGCAATGACGCCGCCAACTACGATCAGATTCCTTTGGTTTTTTGCACTCATTAGCACATTCCTCATAGAACATTGACTTTCATCTTCACGCCCCGGTTGAACACGAATACAGGGGCTCACTATTTATATTATACCACATCCACCTGCGTGATGTTCGCAAAAAAAGCGGCTCGCTCGCCAAAGGTCGAGTATTTCCCCCCTTTTTTGCGGAAAAGTACGAACTCGAAGGTCCGAAATTCCTCAAGGGGACGCAATGCAGAAACTCGCGCCCCGCCGAATCACCCTGACAAATGCTGCCTGGCGAGCGTCTTCGCCGCCGAAAAGAGCAAAGTCCGGCTGTTCTTCAAGGCATAATCGAGGGGCATCTCGTCCGGCTTTGTAGCTATAGCGGCAACTATGCCATTCTCCCGCCATTGGTCCTCCGGCAGGCGAACCTGGCCGGCAAGCACGGCCACCCGAGTGTTCGATTGTCTGGCCATTTTCAGGACCCCGGATACCACTTTGCCATAAAGCGACTGCCGGTCGAACGAACCTTCGCCGGTTATGACCCAGTCGGCGGATTCGAGCTCAGCCCTGAGATTGCTGCGAGCCATCACCGTTTCTATGCCCGATACGATAGACGCATCCATGAATGCCACCGCGCCGGCAGCCAACCCCCCCGCCGCACCGGCGCCAGGCAGGCTCTCAATCTCCCGCCCGAGCTGCTCCCGCACCAGCTTGGCCAGGTTCCGCAGCCCTATCTCCAACATTTCTACCATCGGCGGCGTGGCGCCTTTTTGCGGGCCATAGACTCTGGCCGCGCCGTGGTCGCCGCAGAGCGGATTATCAACGTCGCACAGAACTTCCACTCCGACACGCTGGCCATCCTTGGCGAGCAGAACCCAATTCGGGCTTGGAGCGCATATTCTCGCAAGCTTATTAAGCCCCCCGCCGCCAAGAGGAACGTCGCCCCCGCTATCGTCGAGGAACTTCCAGCCCAAGGCGGCGGCTGCGCCGAGCCCGCCATCGACGGTGGCGCTTCCACCTACCGCCAAAAGAATCTTCTTCGCTCCGTATTCGACGGCAGCCTTGACGAGCTGGCCTGTGCCGAAGGTAGTCGTTTTGAGCGGGTCCATCTGCTCGGACGAGAGCAGCTCGATCCCGCTGGCCGAAGCCATTTCCACAAGCGCAGTCTCATCCGGGAACCACGCAAAGCCTGCCTGGGCCTGCATTTGCGGCAGCGGTCCCATGACCGCCTGTGGAATCCATTGGCTATCGCCTGCTTGGATCATGGCCCGCGCCGTACCCTCCCCACCGTCGGCCATGGGTTTTACTACGACGGTAACGTCCGATAAGGTATCCAGTATTGCACCTGCTATGATCTCGCAAGCTTCGTCCGCCCTGAGCGTACCTTTGAATGAGTCCGCTGCAACTACGATTTTCATTGAGCCAGCCACCAGTTAAAGCACAAAGCACAAAAGAAGAGCCGGGTCGGGCCAAAGGCCACAAGCCCCTTGCCAATACTGAAACCGCGCCATTGGCGCCCGTAAAGCAACTCAGCATATCACACGGGGCACGAGGGCGACAAGCGCGATTCTCGTCGCCAAGACACCCTTTGCGCCCGGGACTTGAAGGCCGAACGTCAGCGGCAGCACCACGTCGCTCGCCCCAGATCTCGTCCGAGACGAACCAAACCCTTGAAGGAGATTAACCGGCTGTACCGCCAACTGTCAAGGCGTTTTTGAGTTTGGCCGAAGCCCCCAGGAGAATCCCAACAGCGCGCGAGGTGGCCACCGCTATCTGCGCGGGCAGTTGACAAGAGCGTTCTGACACGGGCAGTGGTCGGCGCGATATAGGGTCCGATAACAGCCTGCGTCGTCGCTTGTGCCACGTGGCACTTGCCCCCTGCTGAGACAGACTGCAGGCGGAAAATGGCAGATGGCAAACTATCGGGCCCAAAGCCGGACAATGGCAGATATTCGATATGTGAGCAACTAACAATGTAACAATGGTGTCGTGGCAGGTTGGTGCAGATATAGCGTCCGTCCCCCCCGCCGGCGCCAGAAAAGCAGCCGATCGTTGCAAAGACCTGAATCCTGCCCGCCTCGGAGCGAGGCTGAGCGCGAGTTTTTTGCAGGAATGCGATTAGCTGAGGATGTCAGGCAGGTTGCGGGTGAGCCCGGAATGGTCCAAGTCGAGTGGGGGCGTGAAGCGATGATCGCCATTGCTGCGCCGTTGGGCGGCGTGGTCCCGCGGCCTCAATTTGGGGCTGCAAGGCAGGGTGATTGCCTCGCGAAGAGGTGCCTATGGCAGGCCCGGCCGCTTCATTGCCCTGTGGGATCTCAATGAGAGGAAGGGTGTAAGCCTGGGGTGGCACGCTTCACGGAATGTGCTCGTGTGCAATGTTTCACGTGAAACATTGATCAGGCCAGGCCGTGTGCGTCGCCGCTCACCAACATTCTTGGGGGGGGCGCCATGGCTATAGAGAGTAAGAAACTGTGCTGAGCTAACGTAGTCGGGCGGAATGGGCGCGCAAAGTGAGGAAAACGCCGTTCCCGACGAGTACCTTCTCGGCAGGTTGTTCGCAGCGGCACTTGCCTTCGGTAGAGAATCAGGCAGCTACTGTCTGCGAATCCTCCAGGTCCGGCAGCAGTGTATAATTGAGACATCTCTGGCAACGCACCCTCCACGCCTTGCGATCCGGCCGCGGAGATCGGACGCTGCATCAGCAACCTGCCCAGTTGAGCTCGGTAAACTCCTAAGCATACCTGCCGGGCGTGCGCAGCGGGACTTGGCGGTGTTTCACGTGAAACATTTTTTTCAAAATCGCATATTTTAGTCTGGCAAACGTGCAGGGATTTCAGTAAGAATTCCGAAATACTGTGTGTATGAACCAGCGTGCCTAAGTCAAAGGGCGAGAACAGGGAAGGAAGAAGGCGTCAAGAGCATGGTTGATGAAGGAGCATTCAGCATGGCCGACAAAAAGAAAGAGAGGCCAAGACATCTCGGTAGGGGGCTTCAGTCTTTGTTAGGTCCGATAATGTCATACTCAGAAGAAACAGAGCAGCTATTGCCCGGCCAAGTCAGTAGTTCTAACTTCCCGCCAGATAAGGAGTTGCGCGACTCGCTTCAGGAAATCAGCGTTGACGCCATATCGGCAAATCCATATCAGGCGCGAACCGTATGGAATGAGCAGGAGCTGGCGGAGCTGGCCGCGTCAGTCAGGGCCAATGGCATCATTCAACCGATTATTGTCCGCCGCGCGGGGGCGGGCTACCAGATTATTGCCGGTGAGCGCAGGTTTCGGGCGGCCAAGTTGGCGTCGCTGACAGCCATACCGGCTCTGGTACGCCGGGCCAGCGACGAGCAACTGCACGAGTGGGCCCTGGTCGAGAACATCCAGCGAGTGGACCTGAATCCGATCGAGCGGGCGAGGGCTTACCAGGATTATCTGAGCACATTCTCTTTAACGCAGGCCGAAGCGGCGGAAAGGCTCGGCGAGGGTCGCTCGGTAATCGCTAACTACTTGAGGCTGCTTGACTTACCACAAGAGATTAAGGATATGCTCGGCGGGGGGCAACTGAGCATGGGCCACGCGCGGGCCATACTGGCGTTGCCGACGGACGAGTTGCGCCGGAAACTCGCAAATCGGGCCATGGCGGGCCGGCTGAGCGTGCGGGAGGTTGAGAGGCTCGTGCGGAGGTACCTGGCTGGGACTGGCCAGCCGCGGACGGCAGGGCGGTCTAAGCCGCCTCACGTCCTGGACATCGAGAAGAGATTGGCCAGCCAGCTTGGCACCAAGGTGAGCATTGAAACTCGCAGGAATGGGCAGAGGGGCAGGATCATCATAGAGTTCTACTCCCTTGACGAATTCGACGGTATGATGGAAAGACTCGGGCTGGCGTGCGGAGAGGACGTGTAGCAGCCTGTATGGAGACGGGCCAGTTGATTCGAGCGTTTTGTGCGTGATTGACGGAAGAGTTTTCTGTATAATGATTGTTGGTTGCCGTTGCTGTGGGCGGTGTGCCCGGTTCGGGGCGATGACGTTAAGATAGATTCTTTCTTTTGGAGGATCTGCCGTGAATCGTTTCATTGTTCTCATGTCAATCTTGCTTGTGGTTGGATTGTCGCACTTTGATGTCACCTATGGTGAGGAGCAACCCTCAAGAACGCTGCATGATGCAGCAGTGGCGGGCGACGCTAACGAGATCAACGCGCTTCTCTCAAAGGGAGCCAACATCGAGCAGAAGAACAGGATGGGCTGGACGCCTCTGCTTACGGCTCTGAATAACAACCAGTTTGCCGTGGCGGAGCTGCTCCTTGCCAAAGGGGCGGATGCAAAGGCGGCGGACAACCGCGGGGAGACGGCGTTGGGTCTGGCCGTGAAGGCCGGCCAGAAGGCTCTCGTGGAGCAGCTCGTCGCCAAGGGCGCTGACGTAAACGCGATGGCCGGTCCCGGCGATAACGCGCTTTCCCTGGCCAAGAAGGGCGGGCACACGGAAATTGCCGACTTTCTTGTGAAACGCGGCGGCAAGGAGCTCAGCGTGCAGGACATGGAGCGGATGTATTACGGGGACGCGGCTCAGCCGTATGCGGGTGCCTCAAGCACGGTCGCGCCCCAGGGCCAACTCGGGGCCATTGGTTCCGCCCCGCCAGCGGTGGACCTGCTTGCCGATCCGAATGAGATCAAGGCAAGAGTCAAGACATTCCCGGATATTGAGAAGGCCGTGAAGGACACTGCCGACAAGAGCTCGACCGAGATGCGGCAGTGGGAGCAGAAGAAATACGACAATAGGACGCTTCTGGTCAGGGCCGTGCAAAAGCAGTTCGAGGAGGAGATGGCTCTGGCGCGAAAGATTGCCGTTGAGGAAAAAGGGAAAAAGACAGCCGATACCATTGACGGAGTGCTTTCTCGCAAGAAGGAGCGGTCCGACGCAGTTTACAAGGAGTTGACGCAGCTCAAGCGTGAAGAGAAAATGGCGATGGCGGAGTCGAGTCGAGCCGCGCGCGGCCGCCCGACGCGGGGCCGGATCACAGGCGGCCGAAACGCCACTGGCTACGATACCCAGGGCGGGGCCTACGGGGACGGGCTGGAAGGTATGCCGTACGGCAGCGAGCAGGCCATGCCCGGCAGAGTCGGGCCAGGCGGACCGCAGGAGCAATTGGATAGAGAAACACAGGACGAGCTTCGTCTCTGGACGGGGGCCACCTTCGAGAATAAGGATGAGCTGGCCAAGTCGGTCCACCAGCAGATCGTGGCCGATGTCACCTTAGTAAGAGCGGTTGCGGTCGAAGAGCAGGCCAAGAAGACGACGGCCGCGATTGAGGGGCTGCTGCTGGCTCGGCAAGAGCGGCTCGATAGCTATCTCAAGAAGATGCAGGAAGAAGAGATGAAGGCGATGCAGCAGGCCCAAGACCCGCGACTCGCCGGCAGGACCGCCGGAAGATACGCACCGGGCGCGCCGACCACGCCGGGGGCGCCGATGCAGCCGCAGGACCAGCGCAGGACGCGCGTTCGCCGGCGATAAGAAGGATGGCGGATCGATTAGCCGGAAAAGTCGCAATCGTGACGGGGGCCAGCCGAGGGATCGGCAGGGCGATTAGCATTGCGCTGGGCAGAGAGGCTGCGACTGTCATCCTGGCCGCACGGTCTATCCCCGATCTGAAGAGAACCGCTCACGAGGTTGCCCAGGTGGGCGGGGTCGCCGAAATCATCGCTACCGAGCTGACCGAGGAAGAATCCATCATCAACCTCGTTCGGGTCACGTGCGAGAAGTTCGGCCGGCTGGACATCCTCGTCAACAATGCAGGTGTCACTCACTCGGCCAGGCTGGAGGAAACCTCGACGCGGGACTGGGAACGCTGCATGTGGATCAACGCCCGCGCACCATTCATATTGTGCCGTGAAGCTCTGACGCTACTACGAAAGTCGCCATCGGGCTTCATTATCAATATTGCCTCGGTCGTCGGCGTCAAAGGTTATCCGCTCCAAAGTGCTTATACGTCGTCCAAGCACGCTCTTCGCGGCATGACGATATCTTTGGCGGAGGAGTTGAGGGACTCGAACGTTCGCGTACACCTGCTCTGTCCCGGCGGAGTCGATACGGACTTGGTGAAAAACGTGCGTCCTGATATTAAGAAGGAGGACCTTATAGGACCGGACGAGATTGCCGAGCTGGTGCTCTATCTCGTGACGCACAAGGGCAACGCCGTCATGGATGAGCTGCACATCCGCCGCGCGACGGCGGCGCCATGGTTCTGAACCGCGGATCCCGGGGGTCCGAGACGGAAATCCAAAAGTAAATCCGAAATCCGAATATCGAAATCCGAAACAAGCACGAATCACCGAAGCGCTAATGTTCAAAACGCGTGGGCCTTCGGCCCGTGTTTGGGATTTTGAATTTCGGTCGTTTGAATTTGTTTCGAGTTTAGGATTTCGTGCTTCGGATTTCCCTTGGTATAGGGCAGCAATTATGCGTATGGTATGTCAGCGAGTGTTGGAGGCGGAGGTTAAGGTTAACGGCCAGTGCGTGGGCAAGATCGGCAGGGGGCTTCTGGTCTTCTTGGGCGTCGGCAAAGGCGATACTGAAAACGACGCTCAGTTCGTCGCCGAGAAGCTCGTGAACCTGCGTATCTTCCCCGACGAGGCCGGCAAGATGAATCTGAGCGTCCGCGACGTGGGCGGGGGGGTCCTTCTCGTCAGTAATTTCACGTTGCATGGCGACTGCCGCAAAGGCCGCCGGCCGGGCTTCGATGCAGCAGCGGAGCCGGCCTTGGCGCAGCAGCTTTACGAAAAGGTGATCGCCTTAGTGGCCCAGCAGGGCGTCCCCGTCGAGAAAGGCATCTTCGGCGAATACATGCAAGTCGCCAACGTCAACGACGGCCCTGTAACCTTCCTGCTCGATAGCTCCCGCCTGTTTTGATACTTCGACGTTGGACATTCGTCATTCGATACTTGTCTGACGACAGTCAAGATTCATTATTCAAAAACCAGCATTATCACGCACAACTCATCGAGAAATGTACCGGACACCTTTAATTTCTCCCAGGGGCAATTCGCCCTACTGCGCTGCGGCGGGCGGGACATAGTCGCCTTCATAGAACCGTACGCCATCTACCCAGAAACCACCCACGGCAGACCCAATGTGGAAGACGAGGCTCGCCGGACGAACGTCGGCCGTGAAAACGGGCGTCGTGACGCTGTATTCCGCCCATTTCTCCGTGATGGTCATCATCTTCTCGCCGTAGTCCGTCCACGGGTCTGCTCCCAGTTCCGGCTTCATATTGACCTGGAGGTCGCCTTTCTTGGATTTCAGGAAGGCGGAGATCGTGTATTTCTTACCTTGTTCGAAGGCTAGACCTGAGTACTCCAGGCCGGCATCCCAGAAATCGGCGATGCCCGGGGCAACGTCGAGGAACAGACAACGCTTGCCCTCGATCACGTTCTCGGGAACCGTCGCGCCCACCAGCTCAGTCACCACTTGCGCAGTGACTTTGCCGTAGGTGCGCCAGGGGTACAGAATGCCGAACTCAAAGCCGCCGTTGAAGAAGATTTTCCCGACGATTCGTCCATCATTAACCACCAGCACGACATTACCCACCGCCTTGATGTCTTCGAGTGGATTGGCGTCCAGAACAATGAGATCCGCTTCCAGGCCCGGCCGGATCGAACCTGTCCGCTTTGAGATCCCCAATGCTTCGGCACACCTCGAGGTCGCCGCTTGAATGGCTTCCATCGGTGTCATCCCGATCCCCACCAGTTCTGTAATCTCGTCGCTAATACGCCCCCCGTCCGTTCCTGCAAGTACTCTCAGGCCCATCTTGTGCGCGCGCCGAGCAGCATCGCGCACGCTTACGGTCATATCCTGTTTTCTGGCGGCCAGCCAGGCAGGCAAGGACGCATTACTTTCAGTCTGCCCGTGCTGCGAGAAAGCGATAATCGTCGGGACGAAAAACACATTCTTTTCTTTCATGAGTTCCAGCGTCGCGTTCGTCAAATAAACCCCGTGCTCAATCGAGCTCACACCTGCGAGAACGGCGGCTAATATTCCATCATCCCCATAGGCATGCACCGCCACCGGAATGCCAGTGTTGCGCGCTTCCGCGACCGCGGCCACCAGTTGTTCGTTCGAAAGCTTCCGCCCGCGCGGATCCATGTTTTGAACCCAGGCGGTGTTGGTCGCGAAAACTTTAATCACGTCAACATGGCGATCGAGGTTGGCGCGGACGAGTCGCCGTGCGCCGGCCACGCCGATGTCGACGTCCCCGCGCAAATCCTTGAGCTGAGGGTTGTCCTCAAACATGTCAATCGGAAATGTCGCGAGGTTCGGCCAGACCAGATACCCCGCCGCGAGAATGTCGGGAATGTCGAATTCCCCGCGGCGGTGCCGCTCGCGAAGCTCCACATCGATGTAACGACCCGTGCCCATGCTTCGGCCCGTCGTCATTCCATTGATGGCAAGCATGTTTCGAGCGAATTCGATGTTGAGATGTATGTGGGCATCGATGAAACCCGGTAGCAGCCACCGGCCGCTCAGGTCGAATCGCCTAGCATTGGCTGGCGGGGAGATTCTCGCGGCCGACACGACCTTGATTTTGCCATCCGCCACGACGACAGTCACGTCCCGCTGCGGTGCGTCGGATATTCCGTCAATCAGGTTCGCATGCTCAAAAACGAGCACTGGAGCCTCCGCAAAGGCACGGACACCTGCAAAAAGACTCGTGCCACTCACGGCAAAACTACTTATCATACCACCGTAGGGACCGTTTGTTTGAACCCATGGGGCGTGAGCAACGCCTGCGTGCATCAGTGAAAGTAAGAACAGTACCAGAATAGATCGTACTTTATACATAGGTTTGACTCCCTTCGAATAAGAACTACAAGGGCAATTTCAGTTAACGTTTCGCCAAACAACACAGTATTTTTACGGGCTATGAAAGGCTCTTTTGCTGCGAGGCGCCCTTTTTATCACAGTGTCTTATACGGATCAGCATAACAATGTGTATATGGTTTCCGTATAAGACTCCTGACCTCTCCGAGTGTCAGTATAACACCCCTTCGCCCGAAGTCCATAAGTAATTCCTTGGAAACGACCTAGGCCGGTTCTTCTTCTTATTAGGGGTCTTATATGGTTTCCGTATAACATCCCAAGCCTCTCGTTGTTCAAAGGGAGTCTATACTGCGGCACGCGGATGTGCAAGAAAAAAAGGCCCTTGAGAATAATGCGCAGGTGCATCCGGCGATACCGACGAAAAGGGCATTCTCGAATAGGTAGGTTGTCATTCCGCACCCATTCGGCTTCGCTCAGGGCGGGCCTTGATGCGGAATCCACCATGCCAACGGTTCTGGATTCCCGCTTTCGCGGGAATGACAGAGCACAGAATCGACCATGACCCACTAATAGTCGGGTCCCCAGGGGTCGATTTGTTTTAGGTTCTTGTCCTGGAGGGCTTTGTAGCAATCGGGCAGGTCGAAGGACTTCAGGATGTTCGGCACGAGCGACGAGAGCGGCCACGAGTATGTTTCGGACTCGGCGATCTCGGAATAGCTGGTCAGGGCGTTCTTGAGCGTGACCTGCTTGACCTGGTCCGACAGGACGGCGGCGAACGTAGCCGGGATCGCGCCCCAGCCTTTGGCGACCAGGTGGACATCCTCGTGTCCGTTGCTCTTTAGCCACGCCAGCACGCGGAGAATATCGTGCGTCCTCTGGCCTGGGTAGGGTTTGTCGAGCATGATCGAATGAATCGCATAGAAGAAGTCGCAGCCGTATTCGCTGAGATAGGAATTCTGGTTGCACGTCTCCGGCTGCGATTCGCCGATGCCTCGCACGTCGCAGGTGTAGAAAGCCGCATCCGGCTCGGCGGCCAGCAGCTCCTTGATAAGCGGCTCGGACCGCAGCTCGGCGTCGCTGGACTGGTGCGAGATGTAAAGGATCGCGCGTTTGGAGTCCCTTGGCGGCCGCGACTGAATTGGCTTGTCGTAGAGCCGATAGACCACGGCCAGAATCCCCGGCTCGGTCTCGATCGCATACGTCGTCCAGTTCGACTTGGGGAATCCACGCGAACGCCAGTTGCGCAGGATGCGGAACTCCGGCGCGGTTTGATTTGCCTTCGGCCCGGTTACTCCTTGCAGCTTGAGCACTTGGGTGATCCGCTTCTTCAGATCGTCGGCGGAAATATCGGCGCGTCTCTTTTTGGCCAGGGACTGTGAGATTTCCTTCGTGAAGGAATAAATGGGCCGCGAATTCAATTCGCACACCTGTCCGCGCGGGGCGCAATAGAGCGTCTCGTCTTTTTCGAGCACCAGCGCCGGCTCAGTCTTTGCCTGGGATATGCGCGTGGTGCGGTTGAACCACTGATACATTGCTTCGCGGCTTTCCTGACTATAGCCATGACCGCCTGGACCGATAAAAAGCCCGATATTACTCTCGGCCCCCAACAATTTGTAGAGCTGGCCGAGCCGCCGGTAGGCTTCTTCACTGCCGCGGACATCGAAGTAGTCCTGCTCCTTGGCGAGAATAATGACGGGTTTGGGGGCCATCGCGGCCAGAAAATCGCTATGGTCCAGACCGAGGGCCAGCGCCTTAGGCGGGCATTGCTCGGTGTCGGCGGGAAGCTCGTTTTCCATGTTGCGCAGGAACGTCGTCACAAAGCAGCTCGGAGCCGCCATCGTCCAGCGGCTCTCGACGCCGCACAGCCAGGTTGTCATCGTTCCGCCGCCGGAGTTGCCGGTGACGCCGACCTGCTTGGGATCGACTTCGTCCCTGAGGGACAGATAATCGAGGGCGCGGATGCCGTCCCAGGCGCGCCAGGAGCCGATGAATTCGCCGACCAGGAATTGCTGGTTGCCGGCGTACAGATGCTCGCGGACGCCCACGCCGATTTTCGATTTGAGCTTTTCGTCGGGGTATTGCAGCCGCTCGCCCTGCCCGATGGGATCGAAGATCAGCATTACATAGCCCAGCCGCGCCAGGCCCTGAGCGAACGACTGGTATGGCTCGACCGCTTTCCCGGTGTCCGAATGGCCGCACACGCCGACCACGCCGGGCAGCGGAAAGGGCTTGCCCTTGGGAATATACAAGTTCGCGGTGACAAGAAAGTTGGGCCGGCTCTCGAAGATGATCTTTTCGATTTTGTACGCATCGCGCTCGACGACGCCTGTTATGCGCGGATTGAGAGGCGTCTTCTTTGGCCAGGGGCCGAAGCTCTGTTGGATTCGCTTTTGAACGTCGCGAACGTACGCTTCGGCGTCGGCGGCGGTCTTGAGCTTGTCCCGTCGCTGGTTCGCTCGCTGTTCCACGCTCGCCACGGCGTCAACGAAGTATTCCTGAACCATCCGGGGAAACCGATTGAGAGGCTCTTCAGATTTTCGATTTCCGATTTCCGATTTCCGATTTGTGCCTTCCGCCCTCGGTCTTCTGTCTTGTGAATTCGCAGAGGAGGATGCCTCCGCCGGAGCCATGCCTGTATACGCCAGAGCAATCGCCACAAGAACCAGAAAACGAATGGCCCCGACACACAGCGGACCACGGACAGATTTTCGATTTACGATTGTCGATTTTTGATTTTCAATCGGCAGTCGGCAATCGGCAATTAACAATTTGTACATATTCAATCCTCCCATGCAAAAATAGACTCCCTTGGTTCGGTGTTCCACTATGCGACACACAGCACGGCATTATAATCTTCGCGCCTGGCGATGACAATTATTGTGTTGGGGCCGCCAAATCTTATAATTGCAGGCGAATGAGAACCGTAAGAATTGCGATGTGCCAGATATTCTCGCTCGACGGTGACCGGGCCGGCAACTTCGTGCGGATTGAAAATGCGCTGGGCGAGGCGAAGGCCGCCGGGGCTGAGATTGTTTGCTTTCCCGAAACCGCCCTGTTGGGCTGGGTCAATCCCGACGCCCATAAGAGAGCATTCCCGATTCCGGGAGCCGACTCCAATCGCCTGTGCGAGCTGGCTAAGGCTCACGATATCTATCTTTGCGCCGGCCTGGAGGAGAAAGACGGCGGAGAGTTGTACGATTCAGCCGTGCTGATCGACAACCAGGGGCGGATTCTCCTCAAACATCGCAAGATCATTCTGCTGGCGGAATTGATGACGCCGCCTTACGTAGCGGGGGAGAGCGTCGATGCAGTCGAGACTGAATTCGGCAAGATCGGCCTGCTCATCTGTGCCGACACCCATGAGAATAATATCCTCAAGCGGATGGCGGCGCTGAAGCCGGACCTGTTGATTGTACCATACGGCTACGCGGCCGAAGAGTGCGAGTGGCCCAGGCACGGCAAGCAGCTTGAGAAAGTCGTCAAAAACACAGCGAAGAAAACCGGGGCCTTCGTGGTCGGCACTAACCTCGTCGGTGAGATAACAAATGGGCCGTGGCGAGGCCGGGTCTATGGGGGCCAAAGCGTCGCTGCCGACAACGCCGGCCGGACAATTTCGATAGCAAAAGATCGCGATCGCGACGTTAATATCTTCAGTATCAACGTAGGCTCATAAGGAGACTGTGCAATGGAACCGATAAGATATCGTCTCAACCATTTTTGTCTGGTTTTGCTTTGCAGCGGATTGGTGCTGGCGGCATCGAGCGGGGCGTGGGCGAAAGTCAAAGCCTGGGAGGGGACGGTGACAATTCCGACGTATGGCTGGCAGGACGACGTCAACCCCAAGCTCTGGGCACTCGAAAGCGAGGTGAAGTTCTCGACCACGGTTAAAGGTTCCATCGTCTATCCTTATCCGATGCAGGATCATCTCTCCCGAACGAAAGCCGACCGGACCTACAAGGCCCTGTTTCTCGAAAACGAATATTTGAAAGTCACCTGCCTGCCGGAATTGGGCGGGCGCCTGCATTCGGTTCTCGACAAGACCGAAGGCAAAGAGATGTTCCATCTCAACGACGTGATCAAGCCGGGCATGATTGCGATGCGCGGCGCCTGGATCAGCGGGGGCGTCGAGTGGAACGCCGGCCCACAGGGACATACGGTCACCATCCTGTCGCCGGTCGATGGCCTGATCGGGCAAAACGCCGACGGCTCGGCGTACCTCGAAATCAACAACCTCGAAAAGACCCAACGGACCCAATGGACGGTGCGCGTGACTCTTCATCCGGGAAAAGCCTTCCTGGACGAGCAGATTCGCATCTTCAATCCCGAGGACGCGGTCAGCCCTTACTACTTCTGGAACTGCACGGCGTTTCCATGCCGCGATGGAACGCGCTTTATCTACCCGATGACGCTCGGCACCGACCATAACGGCGTGAAGTTCTTCTCATGGCCCATCGACGAAGGCAAGGATATGTCGTGGCTGAAGAACTACGAGACCTCCTCGTCGGTCTTCTCCGTGAACTGTGTCTTTGATTTCTTCGGCGCGTACGATGTCGATGCGGACCGGGGCATCGTGCAGGTCGCTGACCATCACGAGCTGAGCGGCAAGAAGGCCTGGACGTGGGGGACGTGGGACTTCGGCCTGGTCAGCCAGGAAAACCTCACCGACAACGACGGGCCGTACATCGAGGTCCAGAGCGGGCCGCTGCCGACTCAATCCGATTACGGCATGTTGCTGCCCAGGCAAGTGGTCTCGTGGCGCGAGTACTGGTATCCCGTGCACGGCCTTGGCGACGGCTTCGAGTATGCGACGGAAGACCTGGCCATCCGGACGGTTCGCGAGGCCGGCAATCTCGATCTGCGTATCTTGGCGACAAGCCCCTTTCCGGGCAGCGTTTGCACGGTACGGCAGGCAGGCCGCGACCTTCTCAAAAAGACCCTGAACCTGACGCCTGAAAATCCGCAGGTGGTGACGGTTCGCTCCGCTGAGCGGTCACCTCTCGATGTCACCATCACGAACAAGAAGGGGCAGGTTCTGGCGTCATTCGCAACTCCTTTGCCGATTCCCAAGACGCCTCGGCCCGAGCCCTCGAGGCTCATGACAAAACCCGATGAGCAGCTCAGCCTGGAGGAGAAATTCTTGAGAGGTCGAAAGCACGACCTTGCGACAAATCGCAGGAAGGCCCGCGAGTATTACGATAAGGCGCTGGCCCAGGATTCGGGGTATTCTCCGGCGCTGCAGGCGCTGGCCGTGCTTGACATCGAGGCTGGACTCTACCAGAAAGCGGCTGAGCGATTGGAGAAGGCCCTGGCCCGAGATGACGCCGATGGCGTCTCGTGGTACTTTTTGGGCGTCTGCAAGCTGCGATTGAGCGACCAGAAGCAGGCTCTCGACTGTGCTTATAAGGCAGTCAGGTGTCTTGGCTCCGCCTCGCTCGGCCACGATTTGGCCGGACGCGCCTATATGAGACAGGGCGACCATGAGAAGGCCGTACTGGCCTTCAGGGAAGCCGTCCGGCTGAATCCGGCCGATGCCAAAGCAATGAACCATTTGCTGCTTGCTCTGTATGCCACCGGCAATGCAAAAGCGGCGCAGGACTGTGCCGAAGCAAGAACTGCTCAGGCTCCGACCGACCTGATCCCGAGGGCGGCTCTGGCGCTGCTCAAGAAAAGTCAGATAGGCGTTTTCGCGAGTGAGGCACGCGCCTTCGTAGGCGAGGATGATTTTCAGATGTTTGAGGCTGCTCTTGACTTTGCCGACGTGGGCCTGATGAACGAGGCCGAGAAACTGCTGCTGGCGGTCTGCGTCGAGGCCGTTCCGCAGAGCGAGCGCAGCCCATTACCGATCTATTATCTGGCCTACTTTGCATCGCTGCAGAACGATGCAACCAAAGCCCGATCCTATCTCGCACAGGCCGCAACGATGCGTCGCGATTTCGTTTTTCCATCCCAACCCGAAGCAGTTGAGATATTCGAGTATGCGACCCGGAGCAATCCCAACGATGCGTTGGCTCATCTTCATCTTGGGAATCTCTACGCTCATCTGGATAGGCTGGATAAGGCCCGAGAGCATTGGCAACGAGCAGCCGACCTCGACTCGTCTCTGAGCATCGCGTTTCGCAACCTCGCTCTTTATGCCTGGGCGGCCGAAGAGGACTTTTCAAAGGCTGAGCAGTTGTATCGAAAGGCGATGACCGCCCGGCCGAAGGACCAGACCTTGTATCGTGACCTGGCCGACGTCCTGCTGGCGGCAAAGAAACGGCCCGAGGCGATAAAGGTGCTCGAATCCACGCCGTTTGAAGGGCTCAGGCGCGCGGACATTATCATCATGCTCGCGCAGGCTTACTGCGACGAGCAACGATATGACGAGGTGATCGATCTGCTGGAATCCACGCCGTACTTCGTGAACTGGGAGGGCCAGAGCATCACGTGGGACCTGTTCCACAAGGCCCATTTGGAACGCGGCCGCAAACGCTTTGAGAATAAGGAGTTCGCCGGGGCGTTGCAGGACATTGAGGCGTCTCTGACCTATCCTGAGAACATCGGCGTCGGCCGCTCGAACAGACCCCAGGAAGCGGCGGCCCAGTATTGGCGGGGCAAATCGCTGGAAGCCCTGGGGCGTCTGCAAGAAGCCAAATCGGCCTGGAAGGAAGGAGCCGCGGGACGCAGCGGCTCAGATGAACAGAACAAGCATCGAGAGCTCTGCAAAGAGGCTTTGTCAACAGGAACATGACCCGCGTGACAAGAGTCTTCCTGAATCTGTATGAGAAGTCGCTATGAGGGAGGCTTTCCGTCGGATAGTCTTCGAAGCATGCTTCGAATGTCGGCGGCGCCTCTGATGGCCACGTAAACGGTAACAGTCGAGTACCAGGCGAGGCAAGCGATGGTGGTCGCTCCCCAAAACCAGTGATCTTTGAGCATTGTCAGGATGGTGTCGATGACAGCAGTCATGGTCTATCTCCTTTTGTGGAGCCCTGAGGTTGAGGCTTGAGAAGCGATCCGACAATCATCGCGACCGCCGTGATTACGTAAACGGCGATCATACAGGACGCCTCATTCTCTTTGACCCAAGCCGTCCACGGACCGAGCTTTTGCAGAACGAGCGTGCCGACGGGCCCGAGTGCCCCGAAGAGGATCGCTGCCGCAGCTCCCCAACTATTCGCACGCTTCCAGTAGCAGCAGGCAACCAGTAGGGTGGACATGCTCGCCAGATAGATCGTGCCGGTGATTCCCAGGTATGTCCAGGCATCGCCCTCGATCTTGTACCACAGTCCGTAGATCAGGAGGAACACGCCGATGAGCGCTACGATGGTCCGGTTCCAGAGGAGCCCTCTCTTTTCCGACCACTTCGTTCTTCGGAACGGCGCCATGATGTCGTTGTAGATCACGCTGCTCCACGTGAGCATATAGGACGAGTCCGTGCTCATGTCGGCGGCGAGCATGGCGGCGATGAGCAGACCCATGAGGCCGGCTGGTACGATCAAGCCGAGCATTTTGGGCATGGCCAAGAGACTGTTTCCTCCCACCTGCTCCGGCGTGAGCAAGGCAAGGGCCGCGATCCCCCATATCCCCGGGATCAACCAGCGGGCGACGAAAAAGAACGATGTGCCGGTATAGACCTTTCGACCAGTCGCGGAGTCCTTCGCCGACAGGACGCGGGCGATTTGGGTCTGCCAAGTCAGAACGGCTGCCGTGTTGAGCAAAGCGTTGAAAATCACGTATGACCATCCCATCGTCGGATTCGCGAAGGGATTGAATCCGCCTGCGCCGTGGTGTGTCTCGACGGTGTTGACCAACGCAGCCCAGCCCACGCGATGAAGGATCAGAAACGTCGTGATGATCAGGCCCGCGCTCATGACGATGAATTGGAGAAAGTCGGTGACAAGGACCGAGAGCATACCGCCGAGGATCGTGTAGATCGCGACGCCTACCAGCAGTACAGTCATCATGACTTCCAGGTAGTTCGGGTTGAGACCGGCCACGCTCACGAGGAAATCACCACCCATCCTCAGGAACACACCCATGTTCAGCAGACCGCCGAGCACGATAACGACGCCGGCAGCCCACCGCACGCGGGGACCATATTTCTTCTCGAAAAGCTCCGGAATCGTCATCACGCCGGAATCGCGGAGGGGCTTGACACAGAAACCCGTGTAGCCCACGAGGAACATCGCCGCGAAGGTCAGCAGACCCGGCACCGCCCCCGCAAAACCCTTGTCGAAACCATTCTGAGCGGCGTACATGCACGTCACGATGCCGAATTCGGTGGCGGCGAGCGACGCGATGCCCAGATAGAGATTCATCTCCCTTCCTGCGACGATGAAATCCTCGACCCTGCGAACGTATCGGCGAATCGCCACACCGGCAATCATCGTGATCAGCAGATAGATTCCGATGATGCTGCCGTCAAGTACTGTCAGACTGGTCATCGATACTTACTCCACAACTGTTGGCCAAGGCAGTATAATCGCCGTTCGTGGCAGGGTCAAGCCTGACACGCAGAAGTTTTTTGGGGAAAACGGAGTGACTGGACGCGAACGGCTAATGGCGATCTTGAGAGGCGAACCGGTGGATCGCCCGGCGGTCAATTTTTATGAAATTGGCGGATTCCAGATCGACCCATCCGACCCCGATCCGTTCAACGTCTATAACGACCCCTCGTGGCGGCCGCTGCTTGCGTTGGCTGAGGAGCACACCGACCTGATTCGAATGCGAAGCCCCGTCAAGGCACGCTGTCACGAGGTAGATGCAGGAAGCCCTCATGGCGAGTTCTTCAAGACGGAGCAATACGTGCAGGACGGGCGCCGTTTCACTCGCACGGTTTTGAGAATCGGCGGCAGAACCATGACGTCGCTGACGCGCCGCAGCCCCGAGATGGACACCACCTGGACGGTCGAGCCGCTGCTCAAGAACACAGATGACCTGAAGGCGTATCTTGAGCTGCCCGATGAGGTGTTCCGCGAGAGGGTCGATATCACTGGGCTGATTGAAGAGGATCAAGAGCTTGGCGAGCGGGGCATAGTCATGGTCGATACGGAGGACCCGCTCTGCGCCGCTGCGTCTCTTTTCAGCATGGAAGACTTCATGGTGATCGCGATGACGCAGCAGCGTCTGTTTCATCGGCTGCTCGACAAACTCTCGCTCCACATCCAGGCCAGGACGCAGGCTACGGCGCAAACCTTCCCTGGCCATCTCTGGCGGATCTATGGGCCGGAGTATGCCACCGAGCCTTATCTGCCGCCTCATCTGTTCAGGGAATACGTCGTGCGCTACACCGGACCGATGGTCGAGACAATTCAAAAACACGGCGGCTTTGCCCGAATTCATTGTCACGGCAGGATTCGCGCCGTGCTCGATTACATCGTCGAGATGGGCGCAACCGCCATCGACCCGATTGAGCCGCCGCCGCAGGGCGACGGAGAACTTGCATACGTTCGCCGCAAGTACGGCCAAGACCTGGTCCTCTTCGGGGACGTGGAATTCGCCGACGTAGAGAACGCCGAGCCGGTCGAGTTCGAGAAAATCGTTAAGAAAAGCCTGAATGACGGAACACAAGGCCCGGGCAAGGGCTTCGTCCTGATGCCGTCCTCCGCTCCCATCGGCCGCAAGATCACACCGAGGATAATGCAAAATTACCAAACCATGGTCCGCCTGGCCACGAATTTTGTGTAGGGGCAGGCCCGCGTGCCCGCCCTGGGCAACCACATGGGGTTGCCCCTACCGCGGCATTGCGTCAAACACCAGCACCTCAAAGGGTTTCAGCTCGAACGTGTGTTCCTTGTTCGCAGACAGCACGATTGCTTCGTTGCCAACGTCTTGTTTCCACGGGCTTTTCAGAGAGTACTTTTGTGCCGCTCCGTCCGGCAGCTCGAAGGCTTTGCCGACGTCAATCGCGATCTTGCCCGGCTTGTCGCTCGGATTGCGGAACGACAAAATGCCTTTTGTGGCGAGGCCGTCCCGGCCTTGCGGCCCGCCGGCATCTTGCCGGCGGTAGGGAGCAAGGGCAAGATGCCCTCGCCACGACGCCCAGCCATAGACTTCTCCCTCGGCCGGGTCGCCCCCGATCCAGTGCGTATCCACGAGCACATCCGAGTTGTCGCGCGACCATTTGGCTGCCTCGGCCAGAACGTCCCACGCCTGCGGGCTCAACAAAGACGGAGTGATGTATAACTCCTGGCAGTCCGTTCCGCTTGCGAAAAATGCGTGAATGTCCTCGGTAAGGTAATCGGCTTCCTTGGGAAGGCCGTACTTGCCGAACATGACACCCTGGGTCATAAGCGAATTGAGCGGATGCAAAGGCGAACGTTTGACAACGTTCTGATAAGTCTCATTGTCACGGTACGTCACCTGCTGCCGGCGCTGCGAGCCGGCGCCGTACGTGCCCCAATCCCTTCCCGAGCGCCATACTGAGTCGCCATACCACAGCCAGAATGGCGAGGTCCACATCCCTGACGTGATGTTTATGAACACATCCGGCTTGGCCCGACGCAGGTCGCCGATAAGCTGCATCAGGGCTTCCATGTCGTTAGCGAATTCGGGGGCGGGTCCCGTCGGTCGGCCCGTCGTACCGATGCCGTCGAACTTGAAGTAATTCAGTCCGTACTCGCGGATCATTCCGACACACACGTCGCGGAATCTGCCGTAGTATTTGGGGCCGGCCAGAGAAAAACCGCTCTTGTTGGTTTCAAAGCCCTGCTCCTGGCCGTACTTGAGCCTCGCCTTCTTGGCTTCGCCGTAGCCGCCGAAAGGAGAGAGCCAGGCGCCCAGAACCGAGTCGTACTTCTTCACCACTCCGCACAAGGGGGTAAGGCCATTGGGAAAGCCCTCGTGAAAACGCCACAACGAGGCCGGGTCATCCCACCCATCGTCCAGAACGAACGAATCTATTATGACCCCACGCTGGTTGATCAGCTCTTTTCCGAACAGCTCGATCACTTCGGCAAGCTTCTGCGGCTGTATCTTCTCCACCCCATAGCCGATGTCGTACCAACTGTTGTAATGCAGGAATGGACGATAGGGATGCGCACGCTCGCGTTCGACATAGTATAAGAAGCCGCGGCGCAACTGGCCTTGTGGGACGACGCCCACCGCCGAGCTTTGCCTGAGTGTCTGGCCCGCCATCAGCGGAACACTGCGAACCAGACTACACCTGAACGTACTGGAGCTTTCCTGCACCAACTGGCTCTTTGAGAGAGGGTGCTCGTAGGCGAAAAACATATTGCCGGCCGCCACGGGAGAACCATCCACAATGCCCATGACCCTGGCTCCCGGCGCCGGCAGCTCCCACAGCACGATCTCCGTGACATTGACGGGCTCTTTGACGGCCCTGAAGATAATCTCTTGCCTGACATAATTCGAGCCGTCGCGCAAAATTCCACTCCACTCGGCGCGCAGATTCTCGTCCGACGAGGCCAGCGTGACGGTAATCTGTTTGCCCGCGAATCGTTCAGCGAGCCGGCATGACGCGGGCGTTGGCTCCAGGTTCATAAGCTGCGGCTTGCCCACCATCTGCAAATCCGAGGCCCTCACGATGCGCCCATCGTCCAGAACCAGTTGGAAACATTCCGCCTCACGCAAATCGAGCGTAGTTAGGGCAAGTTTGTCAGTGACGCATTTTGGCTTCAGTCGCCCTTCAGCAATGCTCCATGAACACAAAAGGGCTTCATTCTCAAGGACAAGCTCGGTCGCGTCTGCCTTGCCTCGGGCTTGACCCGGATCGGGACCCGGAAACGGGAGCGTGGACTGCGCCCACGCCCGACCTGCTGCAAATAGAACTGCCAGAGCCGCCAACGCTGCGAATGAACGTCTTGAGATTCGTTCGGTCATTTGCCATTCCTTTCCAGCCGGGAAAATATTGATGTATTGCCGACCACTGCTGTTGCTATTATACTTCTGCTATGTGGAAAATGCAGGAGTTGAAATGGGCATAAATTATTAGGCGGGTCGAAACATGAAGATAAGTGCGAGTTACTGGATGTTCGAGGGGGGACTTGAAGCCCGAAAGCCCGTGGCCGAGGCGATGCGGGAGGCGAAGGAGCTTGGGTTTGACGCGATTGAGCTGGCGATTGCGAGCGGGGGCGTCTTGACGCACCGGGCCACCCGGGGCCAGTGTGAAGACATCGCCGCAACAGCCAAAGACATCGGCATTGAGATATCGAGCCTTGCATCGGGCGAGAACTGGACCTGCTCCCCAACCGCCAATGATAAAGCCGTCAGAAATAAGAGCATAGACTTCAATCGCCGGGCCTTGCAAGTGGCGCAATGGCTCGGGACGGACGCTTATCTTTTCGTGCCGGGCGCAGTCGATGTGTTCTTCTTGCCCGATGCGGAAGTGGTTCCTTATGACGTTTGCTACCGGAGAGCTTCCGACGCACTGCGGCGGATTCTGCCGGCGGCCGAAGAAACAGGCGTGACGATCTGTATCGAGAACGTCTGGAACAGGTTCCTGTTGAGCCCCCTGGAGATGCGCGACTTTATCGACAGCTTCGACTCTAAGAAGGTCGGCGCGTATTTTGACGTGGGCAACGTGCTGCTGACCGGCTATCCGGAGCACTGGATCCGGATTCTTGGCGAACGGATAAAGCGCGTGCACGTAAAAGACTTCAAACGCTCCGTGGGGACCGCCGAAGGTTTTGTCAATTTGCTGGAAGGCGACGTGAATTTCGAGACGGTTAAGGAGGCTCTCGCCGATATCAGCTATGACGGCTACGTCACCGCTGAGCTGCTGCCCTTCGCGCCCGGCAGACCCGAAAAAACCGCCCACGCTATGAAAAAAATCTTCAAATAGACAGGCCATAATTGGATTTGCAGGCCCGCGTTTTGTCTTGACGCGAAGGCCGTAATGCGACAAAATGCCGGACTAAAGAGATTCGGAATATGCGAACCATGCAGCGATCACAAAAAACGGTCGGCGCCGAACGAGGCCTGTTATCCTCTATCCCTGGCGTGAGCAAAACGTTCGGGGCGTACGAGATCGTCCATACCGACGCCTTCAACTGGCTTGACAAGGCTGAACCTTCTTCAATCCACGCGGTAGTCACGGATCCGCCTTATGGTCTTATCGAATATACGCCCTGTCAGTTGGAGAAAATGCGTAATGGCGAAGGCGGCGTCTGGCGCATCCCTCCATCCTTCGACGGTTGCCGCCGCAGGCCCCTGCCCCGCTTCACGGTCCTCACTGAAGCTGACCGCCTGGAGCTGCGGACTTTCTTCAAGCGCCTTGCGGAGGGTCTGCTTCGAGCGCTCGTGCCAGGCGCCCATGTGTTTATCGCCACAAATCCTCTGGTGTCCTACCTCGTGTACGAACCATTCATCTCAGCCGGATTTGAAAAACGGGGCGAGATCATTCGCCTAGTTTATACTCTGCGCGGCGGCGACAGACCCAAGAACGCTCACAACGAATTCCCAGAGGTCTCCGTCATGCCAAAATCGTGCTGGGAACCCTGGGGCCTCTTTCGCAAACCTTGTGAGGGACGGGTCCAGGACAACCTAAGAAAGTGGAAGACCGGCGGCCTGAGGCGGATTTCCGCGGATGAACCGTTCAAGGACCTGATCTATTCGTCCCCTGCGCGCGGCATCGAGCGAGAGATTGCCCCACACCCGTCACTCAAACCCCAACATTTCCTGCGCCAATTGGTCCGCGCTGCCCTGCCCCTCTCTGAAGGGGTGATCCTCGATCCGTTCATGGGATCGGGATCCACTATCGCTGCCGCTGCCGCCTGTGGCCTGTGTAGCATCGGCCTGGAAGTGAACAAGCAGTACTTTCAACTCGCAAGCGAGGCTATCCCTGCCTTGGCCCAATACGTTCCCAAAGAGGTGAATGGAAATGGCGCAAAAAGGTGACTGCAACCCGGATGTTGCCCTCCCAGCGGGTCTGACGCGCGGTGCTATTCTCAAGGCTGTAAACTATATCGAGCGGGAACTGGCGGATCTTCTTGAAATCTACTATGAACAAATGAACGTCTTTAGTGCGATCGTCGGTATTTTCGGCACAAAGGGTTTGGACTCGGTAAGCAATTACGAGAAGCACCGCCACGCGGACACCGCTCAACAGCGTTTTCCCGATCTATGTCGGCGAGGTTTTGGCCCGTCGGATCCGCATAATTGCCTTGAGAGCAAAGGGAGCAAGCGCCCCTGGGCCATACAGTCGCATTACGATCATCCAGGCTGGTACATCATTTGGCGGTATCTCGTCGATCCAACGGAGTCGCTTGAACAGGGCAAGGCAGTAATCATCTGGCGCGTTGACGTGGTTTTCCTTGAGAAGGCGGATTGGAAGTACGAGAAGAGTCGCGCCGGCGAGACCGGCGGCGGCAGAACTCATACCTTCGGAGTGCGAAATGCCGCACAGAAACTCAAAGGTCACGCGATTTACCAACGACGGGATGTTATCATCCGTGACGGCAAGCCCGTTCCCCGAAACGGTGATCCGGAGTGAATTCGCCGCGTCTCACATCGAGTTCTCCGGACGGATGTATCAACACCGGCTCGTTTGGCATCCGTATGGTTCTCTTGGCAACAGCGTTGCCCGGGACTGTCTTTCACGAATAGACCTGTGTGCAACCGTCTAACGTCAGGATGACGGTGAATCCAGACAAAACAAAGATTAGATGTTTTCTGCCGGCGGCCCAGCCGGAGAAGCCGGTGCTTTGACCTCAGACGGTTTCGGCTCGCCGGTCACAGAACCGTCTTTGGCGCCACTCCAAATCCGAACGTCCGTGATTTCCACCTCGGTCTTCAACTGATCCGTGGAAACGACGCGAGATCCGTCGTGAAAGCAGGTGAAATACCGGCGTGCGCCAGGCAGCATGGGCCCCGGCCAATCGTCCTCGGCCGCAAAAGGCGTCGCCGCCCATTCGTTGGATTCACCAACAATCTCGCCGGCGCCGTTGAGCACGACGATTCGCAGCGACAGAAGCGAGACAAGTTCCTGGCCATTGTTGACAACCGTGACGGACGTGCGTACCCTTCCGCTCTGCTCCGGCACGGGAGCGGTCTTGGCCGTAATCTCAAGCTGGCTGCTATAGTCCGGCTGCCGGTGGTCGTCGAGCATGTCGGCAAAGACCGGCGGCAGCGACTTCTGCAGAGTCGGCAATCCGCGCACGGCATCTTCCACCAGCGAGACGAGCTGCTCGGATTTCTCGCCCGCAAAGTGCATCCCATAAATGATCACCACCGTGCAACTGACGATCAGCGCGATGGCGATGGCACTTACGCCCAGAGCCAGGGCCGACAGGAACGTGTGCTTGCGGTACGTGATCTTCGGATAGTCGCCCACCATTTGAGTACTCCTAAAGATTTTCGATTTTTGATTTCTGCGTTCATCCTTCGACTTCGCTCAGAGCCTGCCCTGAACATCGTTGAAGGGACGGCGTCTGCGGTTTCTTTTCTTCTGTTTTTCTGGATGCTCGTATATCTACCGCAAACCCAACCCGAACGCAACAAAAAAAATCTGCCCGGTTTTCCGTCGAGCGGCGTGCGGGATCTTGCCTGTCGGCAGACAGGTTCAGGTGCGTCATCGCCGATTCGTCAGATAGGCGCCCGAGATGACCATCGCGGCGCCCACGGCAAGTGACAGGGTCACGGATTCGCCCAGGATCAGCAAGGCCGATAAAATCGCAAATATGGGAACGAAGTTTATGAACAGGCCGGCTTTGGTCGGACCGAGGCGTTCCACGCCCTGATAATACCAGACAAAACCGATGACCGTACCGAAAACGCTTAGGTAAAAAATACACAACCAATCCACAAAAGATGCGTGCCGAACGTTTGCTATCAATCCCTCCAACGCCGCCGGAACGAACAAGGCGATGGTTCCGATGGCCGCCGAATACGACACGCAGACCAGCGGAGATAGATTCTTCATCACCGCTTTGCCTATCAGCGAGTAGGCGACCCAGCACAGGACGCAGCACAAAATATACAGCTCCCCTCGGCCCAGAGCCCCTCTGAATATTTCGCTTATACTGCCTTTCGAGACGACGACGCCTGCCCCGCACACGGAGATAATCACCCCAAGACCTTTTATCAGGCCGATCTTCTCTTTCATAAACAAGGCCGAGCAGACCGCGATGAAGACGGGACACGTTGCAACGATGAGGGACGCCCGGCCGGCCTCAATGAGCTTTAGCCCTTTGAAGAACAGCACGTTGTACGTGAAAATACCCGTCATCCCGAGCAGGACAAGGGCAATGACTTGAGACTTGTTCAGTCTGGGCAGCGTTCCTTCGATTTTCCACGTTAGCAGAAGCAGGAATATGGAGGCGATGGCAAACCTCAGAAAAGAGGTCGAAAAAGGGGTGATGTCCTGGGAGACGATCCGGCCGGCAACGAAGGTGCCTCCCCAGAAAAGCGCCGTCAAGAGCAGTTTCACGTAAGTCTTCATGGGACTACTCACATACATTCCCGATTGACAATTTACAATTGAAAAGTGACAATCTGGCTGGCCAGGGGGTAAATAGAGCAGAAACGAGCCGTATGATCTTGGGTAGGATACCGCCGATGAGAAGAAACAAATTATCACGACGCGATTTCATTTCCAGCTCTTCTTTGTTCGCCGCCGGGATACTTGCCGGCCCAGGTCACTCCCGGGCCGCAGAAGATTCTATTGAAGCGGCTGTCCTGCGTGCCGGCAACATCGACAGTGACGAGGTGCGCCTGAACCATCTCAGAAAGCTTCAAGACCGGCCCGGGCTGGATGCGTCCGTCCGGCAGGACCTTGTTAGGCTCATCACCCAGATCGACCGCTGGCTTCATGAAAAGCAGCTCGACTATTTCGGCTCGCAGGTGAGACGCAACAAGGACTTCGATTTCCAGATTCCCGAGGACTCTGTGCTTGCCCCATTGACCTGGCTGTACCGAGGCCGGATGGTCATCTGGTACGCGATGGAGTCCGGCAGCATCTGGAGCATTCCGCAGGAGCGGCGAGAGTTCTTCGCTATCGCGCGAGGTTTCTTTGAGAAGTACGCCAGGGCCTTTCCGCAAAACAAGATTGCCCGCATGTACCTCGGCCAGCCCACGGGGCCGTACAAGCACTACGAAGCAGTGCCGGGCGCACCGGCCTGGGCCGTCTATCAACGGGAAAGCCTGGAACGGCTGGCCGACATCATCGAGTGGTGGATCGACAATCGTATGCGGGACGACGGCCAATACGGCGGCGGCTGGGGCGACGACTGTGAAATGTGGCGATGGTGGGTGCCGGTCCTGATTGGATTCGACAGCCCCGGGATCACCGCCGCTCAGGCCCGCTTTTCAGCAGCGTTGATGAACCAGCCGCACATGACACAGGGCTACACGACCCGCATGTCGGACGTCGAACATACAGCCGAAGATTCCGCCGACGCCGTGACGCCGATGATGCACCTCGACCCGGAAAATGATACCTGGCGCAAATACGCGCTGCGTCCGGCCGAGTTCATGGAAAACCTCTGGACCGCTCGAAACGAGCGAGGTTTCCTGCAATTCAAGAGCACCTACTTCACCGCCGACAAAGTCGATACAAACCCCCAGCGAGCCTGCGACACGGTATATCATCCGCGCGTGGTTCAGCCGGCGTTGCTCTACTGGCAGCGAACGGGCGACGTGCGGCTGACGAAGCTCTTTTCCGCGTGGATGGATACGTGGGTGGACGCCGCCGCCCGAACCGAACGCGGGAAGCCCGCCGGCATCATCCCCACGGCGATCCACTGGCCCGACGGCGGAATCGGCGGCCTCGGACCCGACTGGTGGGACCCCCGCAATCACGGCGAATACACCTTGTACCTCTATCCCAGCGCGATGGACTTGATGACCCACACGCTGCTGCTCACGCACTACATGACGGGCGACGCCAGGTATCTCGCGCCCATCCGCTCTATGGCCGACATCCGCCTGAGATACCTCAGCACCCCTCCCTCGACGGAACCCGCGCCCGGCACGCAAGCGTGGTGTGCCGCGAGACTGGGCGGCCTTTCGAGCGTGCTAGCCAAGTACAGGTTTCTCACGGGCAGCACGGAATTCGACGAGTTTCTAAAGAGGGAAATGTCGCCGTACATGCGTTTTCGACTGCATGGGGACACCGACCCGCTCGAATCGGCTTTGAGGCAAAACGCCGAGGCTCTGCGGATAAATTTTGAAGGCTATAGTAGCGAGGTCCGTTATACCGACCGCGTCCTGCGTTTCCCAGCTCTGTTTGGCAATGATGGCATCGTGGGCTTGCCCCGTGAGATAGGCGACGCGCGGCAGGTTCCGTCAGCTTCGCCACCGTATCTCACGGGGCGAGCCGTTGAAACAATCTACACGCCGGACACGTCGCTGCTTTATTCCATGCTTACGGGCGACCCGGGTGACGCCGGCTATTTCCCGCTCAACGCCGTCCGCTGGCTCACGCCGCCCCGCGAGATCGCCGCACTGGTCACCGAATCGGCAAAGAGCCGCTTTGCCGCAGAGCTGTTCAGCTTTGCACCGGAAGAACGCCCGATGGCCGCCGAGTTTTATCTGCTCGATCCGGGCGATTACCAACTGACCATCACCGCCGGGCAAGGCGAAGAATCGCAGCGGGTCGAAACGCTTGACTTCGTCGTAAAGACGCGCAGGACGCGCGTCAATTTTGAGCTGCCCCCCAGACAACTCTGCACCCTCCAGGTCCATCCGCGATAAATGCTCTTTATTCTCATGAGTTTGGAGCACATACATCGAATCAGGATTCCAATACCACGACTTCGTGGTCGAGTATCGGCTCAAGCTCGAATTGTACCCAACCGTTCTGGGCGGCGGCAGCCCGGTCCTCTTGAGAGACCAACATCTTCAATGCCTTCGGTTGGATGCCCTGTGGTGGACGGACCCTCACCTTAAGCGGACCGACCGGTATCAGCTCGTGCACCGGGGCGCGCCAAGTCCCGGCGCTGGTGAGGTTCACCAGGTGCAGGATCATCCGGCCCGGCTGCTGGTAAAGCTCACAGTCGATCAGGCCGCGACCGGTCACCTCCAGCGGCAGGTTACCCCCGGCGGCCCATCGAACCAGGTTGGCCAGAATGTCACCGTGGTCGGGCAGATTGTCGATGGCGAATCGGCGGTCGATGTCCGCCGGCAGGCAGGCTACACGACGGCTATTCGATTCGTTCAGGATCAAGCCGGGGACGTTGGTCCTCGGCTCACGCATCCACGCCGTCTCCGGCGGAAACATCGGGAACGATGGGATAAAGGTCAGCAGCACCTTGGCTTTCTCGCTCACCGTCAGCGAATCCAGCGCGCCGCCAAACGGCAGGATGTCGGCCTCGTCGAAGCCGGCGAGCACGGGATGCCGCTCGGCGGTGATAGGCGGCTCGTTGCCGACTTTAGGACCATAGACGCGGCCGCGCAGCTCCGGCGTCAGACGCAAGTACGTGTGCTGAGTTCCACTCATTCGCCGGTCGCTCGCACCCCGTTTTGGCTTGCCGCCGGCGACGCCGAAGAGATCAGCCAGGGCAAAGTCGGGCCGAGGGTCGCCCCATTCGTTGTAGAGACTGGTTTCCCCCGTCGCAATCAACGCGCCGCCACGTTCAACGAAGCGGCGCACGGCAGCAACCTGCTCGTCCGACAGCGCCCCGAGGTTCGGCAGGACAAGCACGGCGAGATTCGGCGACTCTCGCTCGATGTGGTCCACGTGCACCGGCACATAGGGGATGCGGGCCCGGATCAATGCTTGTGTGAAACCGCGCCACGGCTGGTCCACGAGCTCGTCGGGGTTGTCCCGGCCGTAGAAGTCCGTATTCCGTTGCGACCACACCACTCCGACGTTGGCGATGGGGCGGCGGTTGACGAGGTACTGCTCGTTGGCCTTGTGCCATCGCAGGATCGGTTCGGCCGTACGGTACATCCGCCGGTCTTCGTGATAGGCACTGATATGGTGCCACCAGGGCTGGATGCCGCCCGCGAAGCCGGCCAGCATCCACATCCGCGCCTCCGGCTCGGGCTTGCTGGCCAGCCGGAACGTCGGCCGGCCCATCTGGTACATCGGCATGCTTTCCGGGATGAGCTTGTCCCAGCCCAGCAGACCGTGGATGAGCTTGCCCGTCAGGGCGTTATGCTGAAAGCCCTCGCTGTCGCCGCGGGACTGATGGTCCAGCATGATGATTTCCGTGCGGGCGCAAATCTCCTTGTAGTCGCGGAAGCTCCGGCTCTGGCTGCTGATGCTGCCGCTGTTCATCCCGAGCCACAGGCAATCCGGTCCCCCAGCCGCTTTGGTCGTGCGATTATTCAGGTCCCAGATTTCGAGCCGGCGTGCGTAGCTCCACTGAATCCACTCGCGGTAAGCCGGGTCGTCCCAGTCGCGTCCCTTGGGCAGTGGCTTGCCCGCTTTCTCGCGGAACCGCCGGGCACAGTGCTGACAATAGCAGATGCTGCCCCGATCCAGGCCGCTCCAACTGTTGTCGGTGATGCCCTCGGGGTGCGATCGCTCGATGATCTCGCGCAGCACGTCCGGCAGATACTCCTCATAATAAGGACTGCTGATGCACGACACATAGAGGTCGCCGGCCCTGAAGGGCTTGCCGTTCGCATCGACGGCAAACCAGTCCGGATGCGCCTTGTAGAAAGGCTCGTGCGCACGGTTGGAATCCATGCGGGCGAGCACCGCCAGACCATCCTCGTGGGCGGCGCGAGCCAGCTCGCCATAGAGATCACGGTCGCCCAGCGCCGCCGGACGATGATGCAGAGGAAACTTACTTGGGTAATACGCAAAGATGCCGCCGGCATTGATGATCACGCCCTGGATCTGCGTCCGCTTCCAGTGCTGGCGCCACCATGCGATATCATAGCGAGCCGGGTCGATCTCCGTGATGTTCGTCTGCGCCCAACGGTATGTGCGCCGGTACCACGGTATCGTCGTGGCGGCATCTTTCCTGCTTTCTTCGCCATGGACGGACGGGCTTCCGTACACAGCCGCCATGGTCGTGGCCGCACCCAATTGCTTCAGGAATTCGCGGCGAGTCTCACCGAGAGAAGAAGTCCGAGGTTTCATCAGGTCGTACCCTTTATTCAATCTGTTTCTCACCCCACACAATCAGCCGGGAAATAGTCGTCGTGTCCCGGCACAATGATGTCCGCCATGGCCGCGAGCTTACCCATCGCGCGGGCGGACAACTTAATGGCACTAAGTTAAGCAATTCCCTTTCATAAAGCAATGCCTGCCTTGCCGATGAGATGTGCTCGACAAATTTTTCTTGCGGGAAGACCGCCAATATGATAGAAAAGTAACGGCAGGCAACAAATCCTATTTGACTATTGGAGGAAGCTATTATGGTCAGGCAAGTCATGTATTTGAGCATCGTTGCGCTCGTGCTTTGGGCGACGTCGAGCCAGGCGGCGCTGGTGCACCACTGGAAGCTCGATGAAAGCACCGCCGCTACGACCGCCGATTCGGTCGGGGGGCTGAGCGGGACCATCCAGGGAGCGCAATCCGTCGCGGGCAAGTCCGGCAACGCGCTGAGTTTCGACGGCGCCGATGACGTGATGACCATTCTGAACTTCGTCCCACCGCAGCAGGGTACGATTGTCTTCTGGATCAACCCGGCCTTAGCCAGGAGCAAGGAGCGGATCCTCGGCGCCGGGGGTGATTATGAGGTATGGCTTCGTAACAACGGGGAGCTCAAGAATGAATTGTTTGACAACGGCAGCACGACGATAGGAACCGGGGCGGGAGCACTGAAGGCGAACGAGTGGAATCACGTAGCAACCACCTATGACGGCGCAGCCAAGACCGTCGAGATATACATAAACGGCGAGATGAAGGGGTCGGGCCCCGCTAACCTTCCCAGCACGCCGACTCAAACGACGCTACTTTTTGGCCACCGGGCGGGCGCCGCGGCGGGAGAACATTATAAGGGTCTGATCGACGACATCCGAATCTACGACCACGTTTTGTCGCAGGTCGAGGTAAAGGCCCTGGCCAGCCCGCCGCGATTCACGGCGCGCGATCCCAATCCACCCGACGGCACCGTCAACAAGGCGACATGGGCGACCCTGAGCTGGTCACCGGGGGACTTTGCGGCCTCCCACAACGTCTATTTCGGCGAGAGCTTCGACGATGTAAACGCCGGTGCGGCTGCCACCTTTGCGGGCAATCAGCTTACGCCGCCTCAGCTTGTGGGCATCTTCGGATATCCGCATCCGGATGGCCTCAGCGCGGGGACGACCTATTACTGGCGGATCGACGAGGTCAACAACGCGGACCCGAACAGCCCGTGGAAGGGGCCGGTCTGGAGCTTCTCAATTCCACCGACGACGGCTTACAACCCCAATCCGGCCGACGGCGCCGGACTTGTGAACCTCAATGCGGAGCTAAGCTGGGCCGCCGGTTTCGGCGCCAAGCTCCACACGGTATTTTTCGGTGACGATTTCGACGACGTAAACAATGCCACCCAGGGAGCGCTGGTTGGAGTAACGACCTACAGTCCGGGGCCCCTCCAGCGGGAGAAGGTTTATTACTGGCGGGTCGATGAAGGCGACGGCGCAGTGACGTATAAAGGCGCTACTTGGAGCTTCGCGACGCTCGGGGCGGTCGGCGCTCCCCAGCCGGCCAATGGCGCCGCGAATGTCGCGATGAATGGAGTTCTAACCTGGGGGCCCTCGGACCATGCCGCCTCGCACCAGATCTATTTCGGCTTGGATAAGGAAGCCGTGCGCAGGGCGGGTACGACCGCACCCGAATATAAAGGCACCAGGGCATTGGGAGCCCAGAGCTATGATCCCGGATTGCGTGCGTGGGACAGCACCTACTACTGGCGGGTCGATGAGGTCAATAACGTCAATCCAAACAGCCCCTGGAAAGGCCCCCTCTGGAGCTTTACGACAGGCGATTTCCTTATCGTGGATGACTTTGAGTCCTACAATGACATTAATTTGGGTGAGCCCGGCAGCAACAGGATATTTGAGGCGTGGATAGACGGTTTTGAAACGCCGGCGACCAACGGCGCTCTCGTCGGCAATGAGAATGCTCCTTTCATGGAGCGAAGCATTGTCCACGGCGGCTCTCAGTCGGTGCCCTTGTCATACAACAACAATCTCAAGTACTCTCAGGCAACCAGGACATTGACCACCGGGCGCGACTGGACGGCGCAGGGCGTCGCGAATCTGTCGCTGTGGTTCAGGGGTAAGTCAGCGAATGCCGCCGAGCGGATGTACGTGGCCCTCAATGGCATCGCGGTAGTCTATCACGATAATCCGAACGCAGCCCAGACAGACAGATGGATGCAGTGGGTCATCCCGCTGAAATCGTTTGCCGATCAGGGCGTGGACCTGGCCAATGTCACCAGCATTACGATCGGCTTCGGCACTCCCGGCAATACAACTGCTGCCGGTGGTTCAGGGCAGATGTACTTCGATGACATCAGGCTTTACCGGTCGGCGAATGCCTCGTGAGGTTGAACCACTATCCCTGGAAGCAATAAGTTAGTGAAGGCGCTGATGCGCAGGACGGCAAGTCGAGGACGTCCTACTTATCTCTGGATGAGGTGAGAGGAAAACACCTTGTATCTTGTCGCAAGCGTTCGCCGGCAGTTACTCTGTACAGACGGGTCCGAGTCGGCGGAAGAGCTTGGCGCTGTCACAAACGACATCACCGCGGAAATTCCGAACACAAAAAAAGCCCCTGTGCTGATAAGCGCGAGTGTATTCCTTTATTCCAAGTTTTCTTGTGTAGTTTGAAATACTCGCCTTCTGCTGCACAGGGGCAAGCTGACGTCTGTCATACGCTCTTCACTTTTCAAATCTATCAGAAATCTATCAGAGTCAATCGGCGGATTCCCTCATCAACCTTGAGCCTTTCTTGATACCGATGCGGAGATGCTCAATCTTCATTGAACGCAGCTAAGATGGCGCGCAAGGCGAAGGCCGCGTGTCCTTCTTCCACCACCCAAAGCTCCAGCTTGACAGCTTGACCATCTTCTCCCGAACTCATCGAGTTCTCCTGCTTAAACCCGATAACAAGAGACAGCTCCGTCGAAATTTTTTTTGAAAAAATTCCGTATTGTCCCACGATTTACCGGCAAAACTCCATTGGGTAAGAAAGCGTTTATCGCATGAGGGCTGCCAGCAGGACCGGATGACGACAAAACGCAAGAATCAAGTATCAAACCGGAGCACCGCATCGACCGACTTCGCGCAGCCTCTTCGTGTCATCTCTGAGCGATAGCGAAGGATCTGGCCGGAGCAGAGCAGCAAACCCTACTTACCCCGGATTTCCCAGTTATGTCGTGACATGGAGAGCAGATTTGGACAGTATAAGACCTATGGAGACCGTTCGCACCAGTTCTGACTATGGCAATCAGGAAGGCCCCGCCTACATCGGGTACTCTGAATGCACCTGTTATGCGGGGTCAAAACAGGGCTGGGCAATGAGAGGACGGCGGTAGAGGTACGCCGAAAAAGCGGTGAAATGCCGGATCTTGCGGCAGAATGACAGATTCTGACGGGGGAACAGGCCAAAATTGATGGCCAGAGCTATTGAAATCGGACGCAGTGCTTGGGTATGATAGGACGTGTACCGTGCAGGAGCGCAGGCTATGAAGTCAAATGGGAAATCCTGTTGGGGAAGGAAAGGAAGTTGACATGAGAGATCTCATCATTGTCGCATCGGTATTCTTGCCTCTTTTGTCGGCGCTGGGGGCGCAAGCCTCGGATGAGGCAGATGCTTGTCTGTGGCTCGAGGAGGTCGAGGGTGAGAAGGCCTTGGCATGGGTCAAGCAGCAGAGTGATGCCACGCTGGCCGTGCTGAAGTCGCAACCTCTGTTCGAGCCGACCTATCAGAGGGACCTGGAGATTCTGAACTCGGACCAGCGGATTGCCCGCCCCTCCATCGAGGGCAAGTATCTCTACAACTTCTGGCAGGATGAAAAGAACGAGCGGGGCATCTGGCGTCGGACCACGCTGGAGGAGTATCTCAAGCCGGCGCCCCAGTGGGAGATTCTGCTGGACATCGACAAGCTATGCCGGGAGGAAGGGGAGCAATGGGTCTTCAAAGGGGCTAAGGGGCTGTATCCGGACTACACGCGGTACACGGTCGCGCTGTCACGCGGCGGAGGCGACGCCGTCGTCATTCGCGAATTTGACGCCGAGACAAAGCAGTTCGTGAAGGACGGATTCCAGGTGCCCGAGGCGAAGGGCTCCACGTCATGGAAAGACCTGAATACGCTGTACGTCCAGACCAACTTCGGGCCGGATAGTCTGACCGACTCAGGTTATCCGCGGGTCACGAAGGTGTGGCAACGGGGGATGCCGTTGAGCGCCGCCCGGACGGTATTCGAAGGCAACTCGACGGATGTCGCAGTCGGCTGCGCCGTCATCAACATGCCCGAAAGGCAATATGACGTGATTTGGCGAGCGATAACCTTCTTCACGTCCAACACGTACGTCATCGAAAAAGATAAGCCCGTCAAGCTGGAGATCCCCGACGATTCGAACTTCGGCGGGTTCTTCAAGAATCAAATGCTGGTGCGCCTCCGGTCGGACTGGGTCACGCCCGCGGGGACGTACAAGCAGGGATCCCTGATCAGTATCGATTATGACAAGTACCTGCGTGGCGACCGTGCCTTCACCGTGGTGGTGGAGCCGAACGACCGCTCCAACGTCCTGTCCTTCTCCAATACGCGTGACCTTTTTCTCGTGGAAATGCTCAACAATGTCCGGAGCGAGCTCTATCGGTATCAGTTCCGGAACGGACGCTGGGGGAAAGAGCGAGTCGATGCCCCGCGGTTCGGGACCCTCGGCGTCGTGTCGGCCGACGAGAACTCGGACCAGTACTTCTTCACATATACTGGATTTCTCACACCGAGTAGCCTGTATTACGTATCGCCGTCGCAACAGTTGCAGAAAGTGAAAAGCCTACCGGAATTCTTCGACGCCCGCCGGTCGGAGGTGGGTCAGTTCGAGGCGGTTTCCCGGGATGGCACACGCATCCCGTATTATGTAGTGCAGCCCAAGGACATGAAAATGGATGGGTCCAATCCCACGCTGCTGAGCGGCTACGGGGGCTTCGAGAGTCCCGAGCTGCCCGATTACTCGGGCACCCTGGGCAGCGCCTGGCTGGAACGCGGCGGGGTCTATGCCCTGGCCAATATTCGCGGCGGCGGGGAATTTGGGCCGAAGTGGCATCTGGCGGCGCTGAAAGAGAATCGCCAGCGGGCCTACGACGACTTCATCGCCGTGGCGGAGGACCTGATCCGCCGCCAGATCACATCACCCAGGCATCTGGGCATTATGGGCGGCTCCAACGGTGGACTGCTCGTGGGCGTCATGTTCACCCAGCGGCCGGAGCTTTTCAACGCCGTTGCGTGCCTCGTGCCGCTGCTCGACATGAAGCGCTACAACAAGCTGCTGGCCGGTGCCAGTTGGATGGCCGAGTACGGCAATCCGGACGTCCCGGAAGAGTGGTCCTACATCAGCAAGTATTCGCCGTATCAGAATGTCTCATCCGAGAAGAAGTATCCGGAGGTCTTTTTTTACACGTCCACGCGGGACGACCGCGTGCACCCGGGACACGCCCGCAAGATGGTGGCGAAGATGTTGGGTCTGGGTCACAAGGTCTACTACTACGAGAACACCGAGGGTGGCCATGCCGCCGCGGTTACCAACCGCCAGCGTGCGCTGCAGACGGCACTGATCTACTCCTATCTGTGGATGCAACTGCGCTGAGGGGTGGTAGAGACGCAGAATCTCGCGTCTCCACGGGCGGGTCTCATACGCGCCTCTACCAGGGATGGCTCATGATTCGAGAGAAGCAGGTGCCATGTCCAGGCGCCGCATCGACAGACTTCGCCCATCGGCTCGGCATGACACGCGCCAAGCAATGATTATCCGGATAGCCTCTCAATCAAGTTCCGGGGCCTTTACCAATGGTACTGCTGAGGATCGCGTTAAACAGCAGGCGGAACGTCCCATGCGGCTGCGCACGATTCTGGATGGCGAATCCCAGGAGAATGATTTTTCCGTCCCCGTAATCGACCTCGACAATCGCGGGCTTGTCGGCGATCAGCTCTTGCCCTCTGATCCATCCGCTTTCCAACAGAACCGTATCCGAATAACGCGCGACGACGCGGGCGGGATAGCGGGCTTCGGGGCTTCGCGCGCTTTTGTCGTCCTTTTTGGGTGCGGTCACCTCGAAGGCCTGGGACCTCGTAAAGTATCCCGACACCCATTCGGGCGACCCATAGCCAATGGGATGCTGTGAGTCTATCCAGGTGCGCAGGATGGAGCCCGGGCAGAAAAACTCTTTGGACGCCTTGCCGGCCAGCACGTTGCGAACGGGGATATTGAAATGTCCCGTCGCAAGGCCGCACGAGCGGTCGATGCAGACGAGCGTGCCTCCGGCCCGCACGAAGTCCTGCAGCGCGACAATGCCTTCGGAGCCGATGCCTCCGACGTACTGAGGCTCGGTCGCATCCACGGCCTGACCGTTGATGATCGAGCCCGATGCGATAGAGGGCAGAACCAGGCAATCATATCGCTCCGCGAGGTTCCCCGCGCGGATCTCGGCGTTGTGTACCGAGCTGTAGGCAAACTCGAAGTTGTCCAACACGAGGCGCGTCCACCCCTCATCGATGCTGGCGGCCCACGGCTGATAGAGTCCCAGGCGGACAGGCGAAATATGGGTCAGCGCGGCCCGGGCCTGCGACGAGTCCTGGGATACGCCAACCAGTACGGCGGAGATTCCCTCAAGCAGTGCGGGCGTCGCGGCGGCAATCTTGTCAACGTCAGGAATGAACAAAGAGCCGCACGGCACGTCCGGTCCCGTTGTTTCTCTCCATCGGGCCTCCGAAGAAATCACTCGCAACGGAATGCCCGCCCGAAACAGGCGGTTGACCAGGCGGTAGTTGTCGTTGGGACCGGCCTTCACCACGTAGCCGCGAGTCGCCTGGGGCGCTTCGATCACCTTGCCGGCCGGCATAGTCACGGTTTCGAGCTTTTCGGCCTGAGATTCAAAGGGCTGATTGACGCTGACAACCCGCACGCCCATCTGCAAGGGCAGGGTCCAGCCGGCGATGTCGTACGGTTGCTCGGGCGGCCCGCCTGGATAGGACGAGCGATCTGGATAGACTTGGCGTTCCATCATATCATTGAGGTGAGCGCGATAGGGCTGGGCGCAGTAAAGAATATAGGTGCCCGCCGGATACGCCACGCCGTCGGCGGAGAATTCCTGCGTCGCCCGGTGCACTTCTACCCCTGTGGCGTGCAGCACCGAGAGCATCTCGGCCGCCGTCCGGGCATCCACCTGGTCGGGAGGAACCAGCCACGCGAACGGCGGCTCGCTCTTGCCTTTTTCGATGGCGTCGCGCGCCTGCTTGATCGTGTTGCTGGCGACCAGGTCATGATATCGGGCCGCCAGCGTAAACAGGCTCATGCAGGCGATCTTTTCGTATTCCACGATGTCACGCAGCCGCCACCAGCCGCCGGGCCAGGGTTCGGGGAAGTTGGTGGCGATGGCGTAATCCGGCATGCCTCGCGGGCCGCCGGACAGATCGCTCTTGCGCTGGAAAACGGGCGAGGCGATGGTCACGCTGGCCGCTTCGGTGAGTATGCCCGTCATGTTGTGCCGATACGCCGTGGTGCGAAAACCTCCCTGCCACCAGTTATCGTACATCGCGCTGTTGAGGATGCCTTTCTTGCCGGCGCGGTTGAGCTCGGCCCCCATGTGGCCGCCGATGATCAGCAGCATGTGATCGTTGAGGGGATGGACGTTCGGATTCTTCGGATCGAAGAAGGGCGGCACGAAAAGCCTTGCCCCTGCATTGCCCATCTGGTGAATGTCATACACGATGTTAGGAAGCCACTGGTTGTAGATCACGTGCGTGGTCAGCCGCGTCTCCTGCAGGTTGAGCATGAACCAGTCCCTGTTATTGTCGTGGCCCGCGTACTTGTGGTAGAGCCACGGCATCCCCGCGCCCTCCCAGGGCGTGCCCAGCGAGCGCTCGTACCAGTCGATGACCTTATCCAGGCCGTCGGGATTGGCGCTCGGGATAAGCACGATGATGGTTTTATCGAGGATGTCCCGAATCTCAGGCGACGTCCCGGTCGCCAGGTCGTAGAGCAGCTCCATTGCCATTTGGCTGGAAGCGATTTCCGTGGAATGTAGATTGCAGTTGATCAGGACAACGACCTTCGCGCCGGCAACAAGCTGCCGTTCGTCCCGTTCGTTCTCGATCAGTCGCGGGTCGGCAATTCGTCTTTGATCGGCCATGGCTTTGGCCGTTTTTTCCGGCGACGCATCGTCGGTGACCTCGGCAATGAACATGGTGCGGCCTTCGGTGGTCGGGCCGATCTCGCGCACGCTGACCCGGCGGGAGTTTGCCGCCACGTGATCGAAATACTCTCGAATCTTCGCGTAGCGTGCGAGCTTGTAGTCCGCTCCGACCTCGTGCCCGATCAGGGCCTCGGGGCGCTGGACTTGCCCCGCTGGCACTCGGCGTCCGGCGTCTGACGGTCCCTGCGCCGCAACGGCACAACCCGGGTTCAGCAGTAGACATGCGACATGCAGTACAAGAAACAGACCAAACAGATCTTCCCGCTTCATACTCGATTCCTCTGTACAAGAAGTCCTGCACCATGGATTCTGCGAGAGCCTATCGCGTTCAAGGCGCCCGACCGCACCCAGCATAAGACAAACAAATTCAAAAAGCAAAATGGAAAATGCAAAACTTGTGGCAAGACAGTCAAGATTAGTATAATAAGCCGGTCGGCTACGGGTGGCATCCTCAAAGCCGAAGGCTTTGGGGATGGCGGACGTCCGATTAACCATCCCCAAGCTGCGCTTGAGGCTGCCACCCACTGCCATTCACGGAATTTTTAATTTGGAGGTACTTGTCATGAGGTCGCTGCTCACACGTCGCTCGTTCATGAAGAAAACGTCTGCGGGATTGACCGGGGCGGCGTTGGCCGCGGTCGCAGCCGGCCCTCTGCGCGCAAACGTCGCCGGGAATTCGAGCAGGCTCGCCGCTCTCGGCGGCAGTCCCGTGCGCACCAAGCCGTTCAGCGAGGTTTGGCCGATCTTCGACGAGAAGGAGGAGAAGGCCTTGCTCAAGGCCCTGCGCAGCCGCAACTGGTGCTGTTTGAAGGGCAGCGCGGTGTACGACTTCGAGAAGGAGTTCGCCCAGGCGATGGGCGTGTCGCACTGCGTTTTGTCGAACGGCGGCACGACCGCGCTGAGCGCGTCTCTGCACTGCCTTGGCGTCGGACCTGGCGATGAGGTGATTACCACGCCGAACACGTTTATCGCCACGATCAACGTCATCTGCAACGCCCATGCGCTGCCTGTCTTTGTGGATATTGACCCGGACACCGGCTCGATGGATGCCAACCTGATAGAAGGTGCGATAACGGAACATACCAAAGCCATTCTGCCCGTTCACCTGTCGGGCTTCCCGGCGGACATCGAGAAGGTCATGGCGGTGGCCGGCAAACACAAGATTCCGGTCATCGAGGATGCCTGTCAGTCCGTGTTCGCCGAGGTGAGCGGCAAGAAGGTCGGCACGTTCGGCGCGACGGGCTGTATCAGCTTTCAGGAGTGGAAGTCGCTGGTTTGCGGTGAAGGCGGGGCTATCCTCGGCAGTGACGAAGAGCTGATGCGAAGATGTGCGGCGTTCGTCAACAACGGAAGGGACCCGAAGAACATCGAGAACGGTTATCCGTACCCCGGGTCGAATCACCGCATGACTGAGTTCCAGGCGGCCGTCCTCACCGAGCAATTCAAACGGTTTAAGGAACAGGACAAGATCAGGCAGAAACATGGAAAGCACCTGGAGCGGGAGCTGGGCGGGATTCCGGGCCTGAGACCCCGAAAGGTGTATAGCGAGAATACAAGATTCACATACGTTACGTTTGAGCTGGACTACGACAAGCAGCAATTCAACAATGTCCCCGCGTCGCGGTTTGCCGAGGCGGTTCGGGCCGAAGGTGTCCCCGTCAGAGGCGGACAGAGATCATACTCGGGAGGCTGTCACAAAGAAGGGATGTTGCAAGAGCACCTGAATTCTGCGGCGTTCCAGGGCTCGTTCTCCAAAGCAAGGCTCAAAATGTACAGAGAATCTTTACGCTTGCCGATTATAGATAATGTCAGGCCCAGTGGGAAAGAAAGGCTTTCCATAGATAGCAAGATCGCCTTTCTTGGGTCCGGGAACGACATAGATGATATTGTGGAAGCTTTTGCAAAAGTCGCGAAAAACGCCGACAAGCTGGTGTAGCAAAACCCAGGACCCGAGACTGGAGTCTTGAGTCCTGCGTCTGGCGTCATGATATTTGGAGTAATTCTATATGAAATGTGGCCGTGCCACGGCGGGGCCGGAGTTTTCTGCGCACCGCTTATCCATTGTGGCATCATGCGATCTTCCGTTGAAGAGCTCCAAAAAATGCCGTTATCAGTACTAAGAAGTCCGAAAAAAGCTGTGACGGATGTGGATAAAGTATTGATGATTCACCAAAAAGCCAGAAAAGAGGGATTATTCTCTTGAATTTCACGTCCACTTCTGCTATTATGATGGTTCAAAGGGGCGGTGTTTAGGGGATCGGAAAGGATTCACTTACTTCTGAAAGGTGGCAATATGGGTACATTACGGAAAATGTGGGCTACGATCATTTGCGCGGGCTTGCTCGCGGGTTTCGCCCAAGCGGGCCAGGCACCTCGGACAGAGGAGCTTAATCTGCCTGAAGATACGACCCCTCGCCTGACGGTGACGGAATTACGCATCCGGGGCAACACCCTGATCACGACGTCCGAGCTGTTGGAGTACATGCCGGATATCTATAACGCTTCCGATCAGCGGCTTTCCGAGGCTGCCAGCGAGTACCTTTACGACCTGCGCGTCATTCGCGAGATAGCAACAGCGCCCGGTCAATCCCGTGAGGTTTCGCTGCGAACCATTCAGGGGCTGACACAATACATTCTGTCCGTGTACCAGAAGAATGATTACTCCGGCATCTATGTCTATGTGCCGGAAGGGGCGATCAAGGACGGCACGCAACTGGTCGATGGGATTCTGCCCATCAATATCCTCGAGGCCCCTGTGACCGAGGTTCGAGTGAAGTTCTTCGATGCCGAGCGAAACGAAGTGGAAAAAGGTTATCTTCGCCGGTCCGCTATCGAGCAGTGGTCGCCGATCAAACGCGACAAGGTGGCCAGCCAGAGGGCGCTGGACTATTTGGTCAACCTGCTGAATCTCGACCCGGACAGACACGTCTCCGCGGTTGTCTCCAGAGGGGCCGAGCCGAACACGTTGGCGATACAATACGAGGTTTACGAGACGGACCCCTGGCATTTCTTCATCCAGGCGGATAACTCCGGCACCGACGAGAGACAATGGGCTCCAAGAATCGGCCTGATCAATACCAACCTTCTGGGCTTCGATGACAGGTTCACCACCCTTTATCAGGCCGCGTTGGATTCGATTACTGACAACTGGTCGATTTTCGGAAGCTATGATTTTCCCGTCATGGGTCCTCGACTTCGCCTTAATCTCTATGCCGGATACAGTGAGTTCGACATCAATCCCGAATCCGGGCTGATCAACTTCCTCGGCAGCGGTACGTTCTATGGGGGCGTGTTGCGTTATAATCTGTTCCAGCAAAACAAATGGTTCTTCGATGTGACCGGCTCCGTGAGCCAGGAGGAAAGTGACATTACTCCGAGCCTGTTCCCCGAGTTCTTTGCCAGCAAAGTCAGGATGGATCTGTGGGGAGTGGGAGCCGATCTCCATCACCGGGATGATATGTCAGCGACCGCCGTGACGTTCAACAGGATCCAGAGCTTTGGCGGCTCCGACCAGACCAAGTTCTGGGATTCCACCACAAGCACGGGGGCCCGGACGAACGCCGAAAGAGATTTTGCTATTTATACGACGGCCGGCAATCACAGTCAGTACCTGGATCGAAACAAGGTCCAGCAGCTCAGGGGCACGGCCCGGTGGATAGTACCCACCGAGAGACTGGTCCCCGCGAAAATGACGTCCTTCGGCGGTATGTACACCGTCAGAGGATACGATGAATATGAAATCGTCGCCGACGGCGGAATACTGGCGTCGATTCAATACGAGTACGACCTGGTCCGACACGGTCAGACCGTTGAGCAAAAAACGGCGGCCGACGGCGATCTGAGAAAGCTGGCTCCGCTGGCCTTCTTTGATTTCGGCCGGAGCCAGGTGGAAGACCCCGTCGCCGGAGAAGAGGAAAATCAAACGCTCTACTCGGTCGGCGTCGGCACGGTCTTCGAGATCGGCAATAATTTCAGCGGGGCCTTATATTACGGCCATCCGCTCAAGGAGACGGACGACACCCGCAAAGGGAAAGGCCGGTTGAACGCAAGCGTGATGCTGCGGTGGTAAGCGTTTTGCCCCAGAAAACTATTGGGGGGGACTATACATTCAGATGGACTGATTCTAAGTTCACGGACGGGGGAGATTTTACAATCGTTACTTTTATTGAGGGGATGGATGATGGAAAGTGTAAAGAGAATCTTGAGAGAGCGTTATTGGAGGAAAGGTGTGATTTACTTCCTGACGTGGTGCCTTGTCGTGAACACGTCAGTGCTGGCGGCCCCTTCCGGCGGCGATTTCACCGTCGGCGAGGGGACCATTATTGTTGATGGCGCCAATACCGCCGTAACGGTGAACCAAGCCCAGTCAGTCATCCAGTGGGGCGCTCCTGGGTCCGGAGGGATAGATACCATCGCCGGTGAAAGTCTGACGTTCTTGCAGACCGAGGGTCTCAGTAATTCCGCAGTGCTTAACAGGATCATGTCGGGCAACCCAACGCAGTTCGACGGGACTCTGAGCGGCGTGGACATGCGGATTTTCATGGTCAACCCCGCCGGCATCATCTTCGGTATCGGATCCCAGGTCAATGTCTCGCAGTTGGTCGCCTCCGGTTTGAACATGTCCGATACTGATTTTCTAAACGCCACGGACGAATCGCCGGCGGACTTGCGATTTGAAGGTGGTAATGGGATAGTGCACAACTGGGGCGAAATCCAGGCTAACAGCATTTATCTCATCGGCGGGCAGGTCAAGAATTCAAATGGCATCATGGCGCCAGGCGGATTGATTGTGCTGGCGGCCGGGGACAGGGTGTACCTTGCTCAGGATGGCAGCAGTGTTCTTGTCGAAGTCGATGGGCCGAGTGAATACCCCTATGACATTGAGAACGTGAGTCTGATCAGTGCCGGAAATGGAGGAAAAATCGTTCTGGCCGCGGGCGATACGTTTTCCCGGGCGATCAGGAACGGCAGTTGGCTTGTTGCGGCGGGCGGATCGATAGAGATGCATGCTGCACGTATTGAAGTCGGTGGCGTCATTCTTGCCAGCACAGGAGACAGCGGCGCCGACGGCGGCACCGTTACTATAACTGGAGTTGAAGAAGTCACAACGGTTCCCAGGCCGAAGCGCAGTTGCCTGATTACGGCCGACGGCGGAGCTAACGGCAACGGCGGAACCGTGACGATAGAGTCACAGGGAACCGTCACCATCGCGGCAGACACTTTGATCACTGCGCGAGGCGGCAGCACGTCGGGCGACGGCGGGTCCGTGAAGATCACCGGTGAGCATTTTGTCATGGCCGGCGAGATTGACGCGTCCCCCGGGAACACGGACTACGAACCCGGCACCCTCACGATAGACCCTCCGACGGTGACCATCGCCAACGGTGCGAATGCGGGCGCTATGGACACGCTCTACGAAGATGATATCGAAACGTGGGGCACCAAGGGAACGAGCCTAATTGTTTATGCCGACGACGCCATCACCGTACAGGGCATCACTGACGGAGAGATCAAGGGCCGCTACGGCAATATCGAGCTTTACGCCACGGGCGCCGAGAGCTTGATTTCCTTCGAGGACACAGGCGACACGATCAGCACGACGCTGGGCGATATCCTGATGACCGCCGGCTCAGGGGGCCTGAATATCGGCAGCCTCCAGACCGGTGGCGAGAACCTGGAGGCGACTCCGGGAGAGATTCATCTTTCCACCCACGATGGGGGTGACATCGCGGCGGAGAATCTGACCATCCACGGCGGGCAAGGTCATGCGGAGATCAATGTCGATGCCGCCGATGATCTAACGATTAGCGGCGACGTTTCTGTTGGAAGAGATTTGCCTGGAAGCGATTCGCCCATATACAACGTTCCCAACGGCCAGGACGCCGAAGCCATGATAGTCCTGAAGGCCGGTGACGAGGCGGTGCTCAACGGCGACGTGACTGCGAATTCTCACGGTATCAACGAGGACGCCGAAGGCAGCGTCACCAAATCGTACATCGGGATCTTCTCCGGAACGGGCGTGCCGGTCTTCGGGAGCACAACGGTCAACGGCGATCTGGTCGCAACGGCAAAATCTTCGATCAATGGAACATCCGACGCCACCATCGAAATAGATGCCTGGGGCACGATTACCTGGGGCGAGGGCGTCGCAGCTCCTTTGGCGGATGGCGACGCCGGACAAGTGCACGTTCAGAGCAAAGAGTCCGCCGAAGACACCAAAGATGGTGACGTCGCCCGGATTATCATCAACGAGCAGGGAAATTTGCCGGAGTTGACGGGCCTGCCCGATTTTGAGGAGACCCACATGGGCACTCTTGTTGAGAGCGCAGGCAGCGTTCTGGACAATGACTTTGATCCGGAGGGCGACCCGCTCACGGCGACCTTAGTCGATGGTCCCACCCACGCTGAATCGTTCACGTTGAATGCGGACGGCAGTTACAGCTATACGCCGCAAGCGGGCTATGTCGGCACCGACAGCTTCACATACACCGCGTCTGATGGCGTCAATACTAGTGATCCGACGCTCGTGACGATCGAGATGACCAACACTCCGCCTTTGGCCGCTGGTGAGACACCGACGACCCACATGGGTGTTCCTGTTGCCGGCACGATACAGGACAATATCTCCGATCCGGACGGTGACCCGCTGACAACGGGCTTGGTGACCGATGTCGAGCACGGCACGTTGACGCTGAATCCCGACGATGGCACGTACAGCTATGAACCGGAGGCCGGCTATGTCGGAACCGACAGCTTTACGTATTCCGTTGCGGACCCGCAAATAGGCGCAGAGCCTGCTCAGGCGATGGTCACGATTACCATGACGAACGTTCAGCCTGTCCTGGGTAATGATACAGCGACAACCAGCGATGGCGCCGCGGTTGCCATCAACATCCTGGCCAATGACGCCGACCCTGAAGGCGATCCGTTTACGACGGCGGTGGCCAGCGGTCCGACACACGGTACAGTGACGCAGAATCTCGACGGCACGTTCACCTATACGCCGGCGAAGGACTTCGTCGGACAAGACACCTTCACCTATTCAGCGAGTGACGGCCAGACGGGTGCCGTGCCCACCCTGGCTACGGTGACGATTATGGTCGGTGCAGGACCTGCTCCGCTATTCGGTCCTGTGGCGCCGGGGCTTGAGAGGGTGGAATTTGAGGTTTCGGGTTGTCCGGCCCTGGTGAAGTGGGCGGCCACGGAGCTTGGAGTTGGCGCAAGAACGGTTGAGATTCGCATCGCAAACGCTTTGGCCCTGACGCGGGACATCCAGCCGTGCGATACGTGTGCCGATCTCAAGGATGCCGCGATGATTCTGAAGGACGCCGATGGAACACACGTCGCTGCTCTGACGCAGATAATCAATGAATTCGCCGCAGCAGGGGCGCCTCCGACGGAGGAGCAGATGGCAACCATCGCCGACATCATAGCCAAGAACGCCAAGGGGAATAATCGCTATGCCGTGGCCGGAGAATATCTCGACGCCGTTGCCCAGTACACGGGCGTCCTGGCCGGCAAGTTGGGCTTTACCGCTGAAGAATCGGTGCTTCTTGTCACGGATAAGTACATTAGCCGATTGTCCCAGACCGGAAACGCCGGCGTCGCTGCTATGGTTGCAAAGCTGGCTGTTTTGGCTGCAAAGTGATTTCGGGACGACATTTTACGCCTGAGTTTCAGCAAGGCCGTATCTGAATATAGAGACTGCCGTCATGGACCGGAAAATGTCCCTGACGGCAGCTTCGTTTTGCGCGACAGCGCGCTCACTCAATGACTCTGGCAACCGGCGCAGAATCGACCCGCTGACGCACGCGAATGTCGTTCGCTCGCTCTTGCAGTCTGGATGCTTCGGCGACGTCTCCCATCTCGCGGTGCAACTGCGCCAGGGTGTCCAGCACATCGGCTATCCTGGGGTGAGATTCGTCAAGGACGCCCTCCAGGATATTCAAAGCTCTTTCCAGAACATCGGCGGCTTGAGTATATTCCTTGCTCACCAGATGGAGCTGCCCCAATCCGATCAGGACCTCACCCTTAGTCAGGCGGCCTGAATCAGGTTGATTCTCAACCACACGCAAAGATCTATCAAGGAGCGACTTGGCACGAGCCAAGTCCCCTTCAGCCAAGTGTATCCTTGCCTGAAGCAGCCAGACCGGCGCAAGAAAATGATGATCCGGCCCATAGATTCTCTCCTGAACGGGCAGTACTCGGAGAATCAACGCTTCAGCTTCGGCAAACCGCTCCTGTTTCACGTACAGCGTTGCCATGCTGGCGAGGACCTTTGTTGTGTAAAGGTGCTCGGGGCCGAAGCTCTTCTCGATGAGGGTGATCGCTTTGTCAAAATGTGTCTCGGCGTCTGCAAGCCGGCCACGCTCGACGAGCAGGCGGGCCATATCGACCAGAAAGGGTGCACTTTGCTGGTCGTCATCGGGACGAACACCATGGATGATGCTAATCGCCCGCTCGAGCGAGCTTTCGGCCTCTGGGTATCGGCCCTGTCCCCGATAGATCTCGCTGAGAATCCGCAGCGTATAGGCCACGTAAGGATGGTCCTTGTGGAGGGCTTTCTCCTGCAGTTCCAGGCCCGACACACACATTCTCTCCGCTTCCTCCAGCTTGCCCTGGCTCTTGTACAAATATGCCAGGTCGAGCATACACGCATACAAGTCGGAATCGGGACCGTTCGTTCCTTCCGCGATATGAAGCGCCCTCTCCAGGAAAGGCTGGGCTTTCTCGTAGCCTCCGGATGCCATATAGACCCGCCCCATCGACCGCAGCGAGCCGCACGAGTAGGCTTTTTCCGCCAATCCGGCTTCTTCCGCCGCCGCAGTTGGGGCAACAACAAGCAAACCGCAGAGCCAAACCACCGCCGCTGCGTATCTCTTTCCGCAGACGACCCTGCTCGTATTCCGCGGCCTTGTGTGCCGTGCTTCAATGCGTCCCGTCATGGAACTCTCCATCCAATGCCTGATTTATCAGCACCCCTCGTAACTGAGCAATCTTCGTACAAATCCGGCGGTAACTTGAAGCCCTTCCAGCGGCATCTCTTTCCCATCTGTACCCCCTGCATTATCACTGCTGACTGTGGAATCAGCGTCCTGGTGAAACCTGTCGGAAAATGTGCGAGGCAGGATTATCGGTCCCCGATTCTCGGTGCTCGACGAGCCCGTCCCGAGCCGGGTCGAAGGATATCGAGTATCTGGCATCCGGTATTGAGGCATGGACTCCTTCCATCGCGACCTTGGCGTTCTTATGTGGCCGGCAAACTCCGCGAAATTTGGACTTTATGCCCGAGCTGCAAACCACTCCATCATAGTTATTATCGGACAGCCGGACCTGATTTCTGCACTTTTTGTTGGTCTACTTTGCTCCGGGGGGCCGGGAGCGCAGTTTTTTGATTGACAATTGGTAATGGATGATTTTCAATTGACTCGTGGTCGCGGGCGTAATTCAGTGGTAGAATGTCAGCTTCCCAAGCTGGACGTCGTGGGTTCGAATCCCATCGCCCGCTTCTTTTTTTGGGTTGCAGGAGGCCGGATAATGAAGCGACCAGAAATGGCAAGCACGGCTCAAGCCGCAACAAGGCGGCATTTTTTGCAACGGGCCGCCGCAGGAACAATCGCTGTGGTCCTTCAGGGGCGGAACATGGCATCGGCGGAAACTTCAGGCTCGGTTCGAATCACAGAGCCATTTCACGGCGCCGTCCTGAACCGGCGGCACGGCGAGCAGGCGGACGATGGCCTGAGAATCCGCGTATCGGGCCAGGCGCCTCTGCGCGACCGGGTGACGGTCAACGGTGCGCCGGCCGAGCGCGAAGGCACCCGCTTCGTTTCGCACGTCGTTCTGCGCGAAAGGCAGACGGAGATCACCGCCCTCTCGCAGGGAAGCTTCGGCCGGACCGAGCACCGCGTCCGCGTCGTGTGGGACAAAGAATCGCAGCCGCGGTATCGTTTCTCCATCGACGATAACAGCTTCTTCCTGCGTGACATCGCCCAGAAGAAGTATGGCTCGCTCTTCGATTGTTTTTATCTTAAGGGCCTGCGCGAGCTGAACTCCAAATACGGGGCGCGCTTCGTCCTGAACATCTACTATACCACCGAAGACGGATTCGAGCTGCCGCAGTTTCCCGACCGGTACAAGGCCGAATGGCGTGACAACTGCGAATGGCTCAAGCTCGCCTTTCACGCCTATGCGAACAAGCCCGACCGGCCTTATCAATATGCGCCGGCGGCGCAACTGATCGCCGATCTCGACAAGGTGGCCGAGCAGATTCATCGCTTCGCGGGCGAGCGGACGTATTCGCCCCCGACGGTCATCCACTGGGGCCAGGTGCAGCCGGCGGCGCTAAAGCCCCTCTACGAACGCGGCGTCCGCGCGCTGAGCGGCTATTTCCGCCCGAGCAGCAGCGGCTGGGACGTCAACTATCTTTTCGACGATGCACGGTCGGAGTATCTCAGCCGGCACGATGCCCTGATGGATTTCGAGAGCGGTATCGTTTTTTCCAGGGTCGATATCGTCTGCAACAGCACGCCCCTCGAAAGCATCGTGTCCACGCTGGAGGAACGTACCAAAGACCCCAAAGAAGCCGAGATCCTGGATCTGTTCACGCACGAGCAGTATTTCTGGCCGTTCTATTCCAATTACATCCCCGACCATTTCCAGCGTCTCGACGCCGCCATCCGCTGGGCCGCCGAGCACGGCTACAAGCCCGTCTTCTTCCACGAGGGCTTCATGGGCGGGCCGCAATGACGCAGCCGTAGCCAGCGCACGCCTATGCAAGCCGGACTCAGGAGGTCAATTATGTTGGACAGCAACATGAACAGGAGAGAATTCGTCGGCCTGACTACGGCAAGCATTGCCGGCGGAGTCCTCGGCCTTAATAGGCCGACGCGCGCCGCCGGAGAATCGCACGGCTTGCCCGCCGCGAGTATGGCGGGTTGGCAACCCGACAGGCCGCTGATTGCCGCCGGAAACAAAAAGCTGATTGTCCAGCCGGTCCTGATGTACAGCACGCCCGAGCGAAAAGAAGCTTCCTCCTGGAAGTCGTGGGGCGGTGTCCTGACGGACCAGGCCGCCTCGCAAGAGGCCGAACGAATATCGGCGGAATTGAACTCGCTGGCCGCCGAAGCCGATTTTCCCATTGAAGTGCTCCCCGTTGTCAAGGCCAAAACCGTTGAGCAAGTGTCGGGCGCGCACAACAACAAATACGATGTCGTGCTTGTCTATCCGGCGGCGGGCTCGGGCGATCTGCTCAAGGCGTGTTTCTCCCAAGAGAAAAGCAAGGACACCATCATCTTCGCGCGGCATCGTTCAGGCCCGGCCTATTACTGGTATGAAGCCCTGAGCGTCGCATATCTGGATACGCAAGAGAATGCCTTCGAGCGAAATAGCGCCCTCGATCACGGCCGCGTGCACGTCGATGACGTCGTCGTGGATGACGGCAAGGAATTGCTCTGGCGCCTGCGTGCACTCTACGGGCTCAAGAATTTCATCGGCGCGCGGATCGTCGCGCTGGGCGGCCCGTGGGGCAAGTATTCGCCCGAGGCCCCGAGCGTCGCCCGCGAGAAGTACAAGATCGAAATCGTCGAAGTCACTTACGAGCAGGCGGCGCCGCGCATCAAGAGCGCCGGACAGGACAATCGGCTTGTTTCAGAGGCGCAGAAGTCCGCGGAGCGCTACCTGGCGCTGCCCAACACCACCTGCACGACGGACAAGAGCTTCATCGCCAACGCCTTCCTGCTGTACGGCGTCTTCAAGGACCTCATGCGCGAGCACGATGCGTCTGCGTTCACGATCAAATCCTGCATGACCGCGATTCTGCCCATCGCGCGGACGACGCCGTGCCTTTCCCTGAGCCTGCTGAACGACGAGGGGCTGCTGGCGTTTTGTGAATCGGACTTTGTGATAATCCCGGCGGGGATCCTGCTGCGCCACATATCGGGCAAACCCGTATTCCTGCACAATTCGACGTTTCCGCACGAAGGCATCGTTACCTGCGCGCATTGCAGCGCGCCGCGCCGGATGGACGGGACGCGCTACGAGCCGGCAAAAATCATGACGCATTACGAATCGCAGTACGGCGCTGCGCCGAAGGTCGAGCTGCCGCTGGGCCAGGTCGTGACGTTCATCGACCCGCAATACAGCTCGGGCCGATGGCTGGGGTTCACGGGGATTGTCAGGGACAACCCATCGCTGGAGATATGCCGGTCGCAGCAGGACGTCGAAATCCAGGGCGACTGGAAGAAACTGATCAAAGAGGTCCGCGACTCGCACTGGATGATGGCCTACGGCGACCACCTCAAGGAGCTCGGATACGCCTCGCGCAAAATCGGCATCGACTGGGTCGACCTTTCGCAGACATAGCCTAATCCGCTGGACGTCGTGGGTCCAAATCCCATCGCGCTTTGGAAGCCAGGTTAAAAGCTGGGTGGGGTGAAAAAACCTTTAGCAATACCTATGAGGAAAATTTTAGAAGCCTTCTCTCAGTGATATCCTCTACTCCTTTTTCCACTGATATGTATTTAGTTCTTGCACAAACTTGGAACGTTCTTGAGGGTTCGGAACAGCGAACGTAATTATTTCATTGAAAACCTTATTGATTCGTTCTCGATATGGATTAGGAATCTGATTTGCTCCTTTGAGAGTAAAATACTGAATTTCGACGAGGCCGCGATTGATCTTAACGAGATCTGATTGCAACCCCGAGATTGTGTTCTTAAACTTTTCAATTTCTCCTTGACTACCTCTTGCGGAAGAAAGGACTTTCTCAATCTGTTCCGAATTTGAGTCACTCCGAGATTTCAAAGTCTCAATTGTGGCAACTGCGGACCTTATCTCCTCAAGCTGTTTGTTGATTTCCCTCTTGAATTTCTCCACCTCAGGCAGAATTTGTTCGATGAGAAGCACTTCTGCCTTTGTTTCAGCAACATTACTCACAACGGTCTGAATACGGGGCTCCTCGAACTGCTTAGCCACAAGCGTTTCAAGTTTCTGTTCAAGTCGGCATTTTATTCCCCATAGACTCAATCCCGTAATGCCGGTAAGCAATGCAAGGACGATAAGCGAGACAGTGAGGACGTTATTCCAGAGGAACCGACTAACCTCTTTTTTCTGCCCTTCACTAAGGGTTTGTGGTTTGCCAACCATTTCAATCTCCCTTTAACATCATAGACTTTTCCGCCAGATTGCTGGATGATAATACAGCCCAGCCAAAATGTCGAGAAGAATCTTGGGAGGGCAAGCCGGTAGGGTGTGCAAAAGTATTTTGCACACGCGGATTCAATGGGGCTATTATACCTTCGCCTAAGCCCCGTGGGCACGTAAAATAGGTCCTTCGCCTGCGCTCAGGACGGCTGCGAGCACAGGCCTATGGCCGCGTTCTCGCCGAATTTGCCCACCCTACCTCTGCGTCCCGCTATCGGTCCTCTATGGCGAATTGTCCGGCGGGGGGCAGGTCCCTCGACTGCGCTCGGGACGCTTGCGCGCGCAGGCCCGCGACGGGGGCGGACCGCGTGCTCAGCGATTCGATGACGATGCGGAAGCCGACGTTATAGACTTTTCGCCAGGCGGGGTAGCTCAGGCGGAAGGCGGACCGGCAGCGTTTGGGCCGGTCGTACCATGATCCGCCGCGGACGGTTTTCTCTCCAGAGGGGCTGAGGGTGTCTCGTCCATCCGCGGGCGTGGGTCCCTCGCTGGCGCTCGGGACGCCTGTGCGCGCAGGCCCGAACGGCACGGACCACGTGCTCGGCGCATAAGGCCGATACGTCGAGCGCGTCCATTCGCAGACGTTGCCGTGCATGTCGTGCAGGCCCCAGGCGTTCGGCTTATAGCTGCCGACGCTCGTGGTGACAAGCTTGCCATCGTTGAAGCGGTCGTCTCTGGGCACGATATCGGGCGGATTCTGGTCTCTCGCGTCGTAGGCCAGCTCCCGCATCGTGACATCCGCCATATTCGCGAAGCCTGAGAAATCCGCATCGAGGCCGCCGCAGGATAGAGGCGTATCCGTTCCGGCGCGGCAGCCCCATTCCCACTGCGCCTCGGTGGGCAGCGAGACGTCTTCTCCAATCCGGCGGGACAGCCAGCGGCAAAATTCCATCGCCTCGCTCCAGCAGATGCGAACGACCGGCTGATTGGGTTCGTTCAAGGGCCAGCCGAGGTCCCACTCGTTGAACATCCAGCTTCCCTTGTCCTCGAACCGGCTGTCGTGCGCCGGGTCAAAACCCGCATACAGAGCGTTGGTCACTTCCAACTTGCTCATCCAGAAGGGCTTTTCGATCTTAACAACCGTCAGGGGCAGCTCATCATCGCAGCCTTCGGGGTCGCCCATGACAAACTCTCCGGCCGGGACAAGAACCATTTCGAGCTTCAGACCGTTGCCCAGGTCAATCACCCGGCGGGCTTGGCCAGCGGCGGTTTGGCGGCGTTGGGCTTCGGCGGCTGTGAACGGCCAATCGGCGGCAGCGGCTTGTCGGACGGGTCTGACATGTCCGACCGGTCTGACGGGTGTAGGTCCCTCGCTGGCGCTCGGGACGCCTGCGCGCGCAGGCCCGAACGGCACGGACCGCGTGCTCGCCGGATAGACTTCCGGGTCGTCCGTGGCGCCGCCGTACAGTTGGCGGAGCTCAAGACGGCGCTTGTGGTTGCCGCGCATTTTATCCATTCCAACGACCTCGCACCAGGTCCCGTGACAGGGGGCGTTCAGATCGATCCAGGCCATGATGCGCTGCCATGCCTCGGCATCGAGCGTGACGCCGTGATGGCCTTTTCGCAGCATCTGGACAAGCTCACTGGTGTCGGCGCTGAACTCGCCCGGGGCGAGCAGGCGCAGGTCGCTCTCCAGACCGCCGACCCGGACTAAACTGCGCAATGTGACATAGGATGGCTCGAAGACGCCGCCGAATTTCTTGACCAGCTCCTCTCGCGGAACGCCTTTGATGATTCTGGCTTCGGGGTCCCCGTTCCTGTAGGTGTAGAATCTGCCCTGGTCGCCGCGCAGGTCGGGAATCTGCAGGCCGTCATCGCGCTTACTGCCGTCATGGCACGAAACGCAATACTTCTCCAGCACGGGCTGAACTTCCCGGCTGAAGCTAAAGCCCCTGGAAGGGCCATACCAGGGTTCGATTTCGGCGGGCGTCTTCAAGGCCGCCAGAGTCCTTTGGTTTGGCGCGCCGGCGTTCTGCTTTTCATGACAGCCGACGCAGGAGACGATTTCGCCCGGCATGGCGGTCATCCAGCTTCGCATAAGCTGCAGGGCCTTGCCGTCGGCGTCGAGCGGCTGGATGGAGATAGGGGTGTTGGCCGGCACGCGGAACAGCGCCGAGCCGTCTTCTTCCACCGGCACCGTGCCGAGGATGCGCTTTGGCTCCCACGGGCCGTCCGTGCCGACGCGATGGTTGATGCCCGCAACGGTGTGATAGCCGAAGTAGTAGGTGAACAAACGGAGCTTCTTGACCGCTCCGCGCGGAATCCCCGCCAGGCCCGGCCCTTTGTATATGTCCTCAAGGAAGACAAGGGCATCGTCCCGCGTCAGGTCCACCCTGTCAACAATGACCGGGGGCTTCTCTGTCTTGCGAAGAGGGACAGGTTCGAGCAGCGCGTAGCCTTCGAGCTCTTTAAGCAGCAGCACATTGTCGAAAACGTCCACGAGGTATATGCCCCAGAGGTCGGTCGGCCTCGGTTTGCAGGCGACGATGAAGTACTTGTCACTGAGAGGCCAGGGATGCAGGAATTTCGGCCAGGTGTCCAGCGTAAGCTTGTCCTCGATGAGCGGCTCAACGGGCTTGCCATAGCCCGGTATCCACTGCACGACGCCCTGGTTTGAAATCCGGCCCAGGGCGGGATCGAAGACCACCAGCTCTCCGACGCGGCCGACGTGGTGACCCGTTACGATCCCGACAACCTTCGTCGGGTGATCGGGTATGGGGCGGGCCCAGAAAATCGCGTTGGGCCAATAGCCGCCGGAGCCGTAGAACTCCCGCTGGCTTGTGCCGTCGGGGTTCATCGTGAACAGAAAACGCGCCCAGACGTGCGGGATATCGGTGTATTCCCATCGAAGATACAGGATTCTGCCGTCGTTCATTACCGTCGGACAGAAGTTGTGGTCCTGCTCGAAGCAGACTTGACGGATGTTTCCGCCGTCGCCGTCCATGATGTAGCTCATGCCGACGTTGACCCCCGCGTTGCAGGGGACGCCCTGGAACGGGGCGGTCGAAATGAAAGCAATCCTGCCGTTCGGCAAATAGCACGAGTCGAAATTGTGCACGTCCGGCTGGTCCTGCGGTGATAGCTGTTTCAAGTTCGCCCCGTCTGTCCCAAGCTCATAGATCTGCCAGTGTTTGCGGCGGTCCGGCATCGAAAACATCAGCTTCTGGGCATCGAAGTGCAGGTCCATCTCGCTGACGAGCCTTCCATCCGGCGGCACATACAGCGTCGTCATTTTTCCTTCCGGCCCGACCGGCGAGAGAATAGATATTTCGTTCTCCCAGCCGTCGGTGTTGTTCATCGTGTGGAGCTGCCAGGAGCTTTGCTGGGGCAGTCCGAGAAATCTTCCCACTCCCTTGTCATTGTCTTCGTCGCCGAGGCTTCGGCGCGGGTCGTAGAGCGGCTTGCGCTTGATCAGCAGCAATTTGTCGAAATTCAACAAAGGATTCGACAGCAAAGCTTCGCGCTTCAGAGTGATAATCTCTTGCGCTTCCTGCAGCGCCTTTGCATCCCCGCACCCCAGAGCCTCCTTGATGCGGGGCAGACGTCCCTCATAAGCATCCAACTTCCGCAGATAATCGGGGCCTTTGGAATACCGGTCGGGAAATGTCTTCATCAGGTCGCCAACCGCGCGACGCAGGGCGGGCAGGTCAACCATCTCCAGGTCCGTCAGGACCGTCGTATATCGTGTATCGTATGTCGTATGCCGAGGGACGACCGACGAATCCGCCGAGGCATCGAGGGGTGTCCATAAGGCTGCAAGAAGAATGACACAAAGAAGAACCTGGGTGCTGACTCGCTCAATCATCTCAATGTCACCTCGTCATGTAGATGTCGCGTATATCGTATTGCGTGGTGCGTATGTCGTATCTCGACCGACCACCGACGATTCACGACGCATATCATAGCAGAATTGTATGACATGTTCCAACATAATTCTCGAAACCAGTCGCCTCGGAGTGAAAGCTGCCCATTGACAATTGACCACTGACCATTCACAATTCGGTCCGGCATCTTCAGTGATGACAAACTACATTCAATTTCGGAGATGGCAGATGACGCAAGAACAAAAACTCACGTGTCCCCGGGTCCCACGTTCCACCCCCGTTTTTCTGACAACCTACCTGGTTCTTTTTGCAGCGTTGAATTTGGAGGCTCCCGCGGGCCTGGCCCCAGGGGCGCAGGCTGCACCGAAAGCGACAGTTTCCGTGATTACGGACGGCCAGATGGGCCCCGGCGCCCGCCACGGCCTGAGCAAGGTGCGATTGGCTCTTGAGGAAAAAGGGATAGAAGCTCAAACGGCCACGTCGCTGGAAACGGCTCAGGGCAATTCCCTGCTCGTCTTAGGTCTTTCCAGCGGTTCCGGGCCGGCCGCCACGCTGCTTGACGGCCTCGGCGTCTCCAAGCCGACGAAAGCAGAGTCCTTACTGGTCCGCCACACAAAATCAGCCGGCAGGCAAGCCCGCCGTCCGTCTGGCGGGCAAGTCCTGCTGGTCTGCGGCGCCGACGACCGTGGCCTGATGTATGCGCTTCTGGATATCGCGGACCGCATCGGCTGGAGCGCCGATCCGGAAAGGCCCTTCAGCGAGGTCCGTGACATTCAGGAAGAACCCGCCGTAGCTGAACGCGCGCTGTCTCAATACACGATGCACCAGGGGAATTTCGAGAGTCATTTCTACGATGAGAATTACTGGGCGCGGTACCTGGATATGCTGGCCAAGAATCGCTTCAACACGTTCGCCCTGCTTTTCGGCTACGAGAACTGGGGGTATTTCTCGCCGCCCTACCCCTATTTCTTCGACCATGAAGAATTCCCCGATATCAAAGTCGTGGGGATCACCGGCGATAAGCAGCAACGCAATCTGAAGGCATTGAACAGAATCATCGAGATGACGCACGAGCGCGGCATGAATTTCACGTTAGGCATCTGGGACCACATCTATCGCGGCGGCGTGCAAGGCCCAAGCGATCGCGCGAACCAGCCGACCGACGGGATCGTGTGGGGCCTGACGGCGGATAATCTGACCGTTTATACGAGGGCCGCGCTGACGAAGTTCCTCAAACTGGTGCCCGATATCGATGCCATCCAGTTTCGAATGCACGGCGAATCCGGCCTCAAGAGAACCGAGATGGGCGGCTTCTGGGAGAACGTCTATGCGGTGATGAAGGAGCATGGCCCGAATATCCGGTTCGACGCCCGGGCAAAGGACTTTCCCGATTCGCTGATCGACAAGGCCGTGGAGATGGGCGTGAACATGAGAATATGCACCAAGTTCTGGATGGAGCAAATGGGGCTTCCATTCCATCCGACGCACGTCAATCCTGCGAATCAACACGACCGGCGGCATGGGTACGCGGACCTGCTGCGCTATCCGCAGAGGTATAAGATGCACTGGCGGCTCTGGAACTGCGGGACCAGCCGTGTCCTGCTGTGGGCCGATCCCGAGTATGTCAGGCGCTTTGCCGAGAGCACGCGCCTCTACGACGGAGAGGGCTTCGAGGTCGTCGAGCCGATGGCGACGAAGATGCAGGACCATCCTCACGATATGAAGCCGTTCGAGTTGTTCGGGCCGCAGTACCGCTATTACGACTGGGAGTTCGAGCGGTACTGGCATTTCTTCCAGGTCTTCGGAAGGGTCGGCTACAACCCGCAGACGCCGGCGGAAATCTGGCAAAAGGAATTCGAGTCCCGCTTCGGCGAACAGGCCGCGCCTTTTGTCGAAGCCGGCCTCCATCGCGCCAGCAAGATTCTGCCCTACATCGTTGCGTACAATTACCCTTACGACCTGTTCCCGACGACCCGAGGATGGGTGGAGAAACAGCGGATGAAGGATCTGCCGGAATACGCGAAGGCATTGCCCAGCGACACGGAGCAGTTCCTGAGCATGGACGCCGCTGCGCGCTGCATCCTTGAGGGCAAAGACTCCGGGAGAATCTGGCCTCATCAATCGAGCGCATGGTTTGAGCAGGTATCGAAAGACGTTCTGGACTCGGTCGGGCAGGCCGAGAAGCGAATCGGCGCGAATCGCAACAAGGAGTTCGATTCGACGATGGTGGATCTGAAAATACTCGCCAACCTGGCTTTGTACCACTCGCACAGGGCCAATGCGGGCGTCAGCTACGCACTCTTCAAGCGCAGCAAAGACCTCAATGCCCTCGATGATGCCATCGGCCACGAAACATCCGCAGTCCTCGCCTGGGAGAAGCTCGTCGAGGCGGCGGGGGACGTGTACTGCGACAATCTCATGATGGGCCGTGAAAGCGCCGGCCTGTCCGGGCACTGGCGAGACGAGCTCGTCGAACTGAAAAAGGGCCTGCAAAAGCTTCAGCAGGAACGTGAAAAGTTCCGCCCTGATGCAATCGACGAGAAACCAGCCATCGCCCAAGTGCCCGTCCGAAAGGCGCGGCCCGGCGAGGACCTGATCATTCGCGCCACGGTAAGCCCTGCCCGCCGTCCGTCTGGCGGGCCGAAGGAACCCGTAGCCGGCGTCAAAGCTCGCCTGCCGGCGGCCAGGGTTCTGTACCGCAGCGGCCAGGGCGAACCTGCCCGACAGCAGGCAGACGGGTACCGTGACATCGAAATGCGGCAAACCGAGCCGTACCTCTACCGGGCCGTGATACCGGGGGGTGAGGTCAAGGCCGGGCTGCAATATTCCATCGAAGCCGGTGACAACTCCGGTCGCCGAGCGAAAACCGGTTCGGTCTCAGCATCCGTGACAAATGACAGCGAGCCGCCGTTACTGCGGCACGAACCGATAACCGCTGCTCAGCCCGGCAAGCCCATCGTGGTCACCACCGAGGTCAGCGACCCGGCCGGAATCAAGTGGGTTCGTCTTCACTATCGAAGTGTGAGCCAATACGAGGATTACAAAACCGTCGAGATGACACCTACGGCACAGAGGAACCCGCCTGCCGTCGGTCGGGCAGGTCTGTACCAAGCGGTCGTACCCGCCGAAGACGTTGTGGCGAAATACGATTTCATGTACTTCATCGAGGCTCTCGACAACCACGGCAACGGCAGAATCTACCCGGAGCTGCAAAAGCAAACACCTTACATCGTCGTCAAGCTTGCCCGCCAGGTGGACGGCGGGCTCGAACGGTAAGGCAATAAGTCATGAGTGATTACTGATTTGCGGTTTTCGATTTTCAATTCTGGCCACTAAGACACAAAGGCACCAAACGAGAAAAACATGAAAAATATTCTTCGTGGCTTCGTGCCTTCGTGGCTAATCCAGCAATCGGCAATCTTCTTCATTCGGCATCGAGTATGGCTTTGATTTCGTCCAGGGACACCAGGCCGGTTGTGGCGAGCTTGATTTTGCCCTGGCGGTCTATGAAGAAGCCGCTGGGTATGGCGCTGATGGTATTATAGGGTCCCGGCAGGGAGCCCTGATCCATCAGGATCGTGTAATTCATCTTCGCCTGTTCCACGAACGTCCTGACTAAGGCCGGCGATTCATTCGATATGGCCAGCATCGCCAGGTCGTCTTCGCTCACCGTTTTTCGCAATTCAATCAGGTGCGGGATTTCCATCCGGCATGGGCCGCACCACGTCGCCCAGAAAATAATCAGCACGTTCTTGCCTTTGTAATCGCTGAGCTTGTGCTCTTTGCCTGCAAGGTCGGTTAGTGTGAAATCCGGGGCGGGCTTGCCATACCACGTTTGGTAACCCGGTCGCCAGGTTCTTGCGGCTTTGATGATATCGTTCAAGCTCACTGTTTTGACTTCAGTTGCAAGCGGGCTGATATCCGTCTGCGTTGGACGGCCGGCCCATATCCGTGCAACCTCTTGCCCGGCGGCGAAGACCTGCTCTTTGTCCGTGTGCAATGCAAAGTCGATTGTGAAGGAACGGCTCTGGTTGGGGCCAAGACGGCGATTGCCGATTTGCGATTTGCGATTTTCGATTTCCAATCGGCAATCGGCAATCGACAATCGACAATTATTTTCCGCCGGATTCTTCCAGAGCGTAAAGAAAGGAAGCTCCTTGACGGAAAAGGCCATTGAGACGGCTTTGCTGCCCGCGGCGTTGCGAAGCACAACTTGCGTTCGGTCGTTCGCATCGGCCCACAGGACCAGACAATACACCTGTTCGGCAAATCCGGGCTGGGCGGCGCGATAGACGTCGTAGCTTGAGACGTCTTTGGCTGCGTGCTCGTTCATCGGCGTCACCTGACGCACGGGCGCGAAGAACTTGGCGCCCTCTTCCATCAGGGGCGGCCCGTAATTCGAATGGTAAAGGATGCCGAACTCCTGCTCGACGGCGCTGCGATTGGTCACTGTGTCGGAGATTTGGAACGCGGCGGCGCCCGGCGTCGTTGAGATCTGCGTCCACATCTCAAGCTTGGGTCCGTGCAGAGCGGCCTCCTCGACCCTGCCGCGGACGGCGATCCGATAGGGCGCCTCGCGCTGGACGGTGACTTCCACGACCGACGCCGGCGTATTACAGATCTTGCCGTGAAGGGTCAGATCCATCGTGGCCTTGGCGCCGGTGTTGTCGATGAACTCATCGGTTCCCGGCGCGCCGAAGAACTCCAGGCCGCACCGGACCATCCACTCATTGAAGCCTTCGAGCCAGCCCAGCCCCTGGCGTGTTTGCAGATTGACGAATTTCGGGTGGACTAGGCCCTTGACGGGCGAATCCCAGCCGAGGCGCATGTCTTCCATGAGCACTTCGTATATGGACATCCCTCGCGTGGGAACGACCGTGAAGCGAAGTTTGCCGTTGTTGACCTCAATAACCTCAACGCCTTCTTGTTTGCCTCCGTGGAGAACGTACTTGCGAACCGACCACGAGACCGGGCAATCCGGCGTTACCTCGCTGCCGGCAATCTCCGCCGTTGCTTTGTAGATGTTCCTTTCCACGTCAGTGATGACCATACGATACGGCTCAGCAGCCTGGGCCAGGCAAGCCCCCAGAATTGCTATTATGATACATGTCAGTCTTGGCATGACTTTATCACCTTTCTGCACCCCTCATCTAACATTGTTGGCAAAACCATTGTACGATCATAACAGATTTGGTTAAATAACGCAAACTTTGCTGTTCTGACGTTGTTAAGGAGCCAAAAAGATGAATCGCAAACAAATAACTTTGAGCAAGCCCAATCTGCTGATGGTCTCTTTGGTCGTGTTGCTGGCGGGGGCAGGCGTGATCCTCGCCGACGTCAGGCTGCCGGCCATTATCGGTGACAACATGGTCTTGCAGCAGGGCCGGCCGGTTTCGATTTGGGGCTGGGCGGACCCGGACGAAGAAGTAATGGTCAGTGTAAGCTGGCACAGCATGAGCTGGGCGGTGACAGCGGGCCAAAACGGCAAGTGGGCCTTCAAGATGAATCCCCCCAAGTCAGGCGGGCCTTACGAGATAACACTCCGCGGGAAGAACGAGATAAAAATTAAAAACGTCCTGGCCGGCGAGGTCTGGGTCTGCTCGGGGCAATCGAACATGCAGTTCGCCGTGAGGCAGGCGGCCAACGGCGAGCAGGAGATCGCCGAGGCCAATTATCCAAACATCCGGCTGTTCACGGTCGAGCGAACGGTGGCCGACCAGCCGCAGTCCGATTCCATAGGGAATTGGATGTCATGCAGCCCCGAGACAGTGCCGGGTTTTTCCGCCGTGGCGTATTTCTTTGGCAGAGAATTGCACAAAAAGCTCGGTGTGCCGATAGGGCTGGTTCATACGTCCTGGGGCGGGACCCCCGCCGAGGCTTGGACCAGCCGAGGAGTGCTCAAGGCCGAGGCGGATTTCAGCCCTATCCTGCAGCGCTATGACGATGCGATTGCGAAGTATCCGCAGGCAAAGCAGGAATATGAGCGAAAGCTCGAGGAATGGAAGCAAGCGGTGGGAAAGGCCAAGGCTGAAGGCACACGCGCGCCGGGCAGGCCGGGCGAACCGCTCGGCCCCGGGCATCCTCACTCGCCGTCGGGCCTGTACAATGCGATGATCGCCCCGCTGATTCCCTACGGCATTGCGGGCGCGATCTGGTATCAGGGCGAATCGAACGCCGGCCGGGCCTATCAGTATCGCAAGCTGTTTCCGGCCATGATCAAGAACTGGCGAGACGACTGGGGGCAGGGCGACTTTCCATTTATCTTCGTGCAGTTGGCCAATTTCAAGGATGCAAAGCCCGACCCCGGCGAAAGCGACTGGGCGGAGCTGCGTGAGGCACAATCAATGACGCTAACTCTGCCGAGTGCCGGGATGGCGGTCATCATAGACATCGGGGAGGCCAACGACATACATCCCAAGAACAAACAGGACGTCGGCAAACGTCTGGCGCTATGGGCGTTGGCCAATACATACGGACAAAAGATCGAATATTGCGGGCCCGTTTACAAGTCGATGAAGATCGAAGGCAATCGAATCATCCTGACGTTCGACCATGTCGGCGGCGGGCTTGTTGCGGCTCCGGAGCAGCCATTGAAAGGTTTCGCGATTGCCGGGGCGGACCGGAAATTCGTCTGGGCCGATGCCCGGCTAGAGGCTAACACGATCGTTGTCAGCAGCGACGAGGTCTCCGAGCCTGTCGCGGTGCGCTACGCATGGGCGGACAATCCTATATGCAATCTTTACAACCTTGTCCCGAGCGAGGTCGAGGGAAAGGAAGGGCTGCCCGCCTCGCCCTTCCGCACGGATGATTGGCCCGGCGTCACGGCAAACAACAAGTAGGGCGGCGCGAAAGACTCTCGGCTGCGGGTAAGATCGTCGTTCGAGGCTTCTACACAGAGGGCGTGTCATTTTGGCCTTTTTTTCGATAGCCGGCGAAAATCGTTTGACAAACAGGAATCCTCGGATTACGTTTACTGCTTTTGAGCGGCGGCGCCCGGCGCATGAACGTTAAGCACCGGGAAATGCTTATGCTCGGCGGTATTTCTTGCTGTTTGTTTTGCTGTCAGCGTAAGGACAAATGAGTTGGAGTCTATAACTGTTGGGTGCTTTGGCATTACAAGCTGGTGTTTTGGCTGAATTCAATCCGCTTGAGCCCACCCAATCTGTCCCTGCATTCACAGTCTCCATCGGGCCGTGGGACTTGACCGTAAGCAACCACATGTTCATGGTCGGCGTGGTAGCTATCCTATTGTTAGTCGCTATCCCTTTGGCGGCAAGGCCAAGAACACTGATACCGAGGGGATTGCAGAACCTGGTTGAGATGGTATGCGTGTTTCTGCGAGAAGAGGTCGCCAGGCCCGTTTTGCGGGAGCATACGGACCGCTACATCGGGTTTGTGTGGACGGTTTTCTTCTTTGTCCTCAGTCTCAATCTGCTTGCCATGATTCCCTGTGAGAAAATGGTCACCCTGCTGACGGGAAAGAAAAGTCATTTTGGAGGTCCTGCCACGGCGAATATCTGGGTGACAGGGGCCTTGGCAACCGTGACGTTTTTCATGGTGCACATTTGCGGCATCAGGCAGCAGGGATTTCGACATTACATCGTCAATCTTGCACCGCGGGCGCCTTGGTGGATCATGCCGCTGCTATACGTGATGGAGATCATCACGGCATTTGTCAGGCCCCTGACACTGGCCGTCCGTCTTTTTGCGAACATCATTGCCGGCCATATCCTGGTGGCTACGTTCCTGGGCCTGATCCTTATCTTCAAGAGTTACGGCGTTGCGACGGCTTCCGTATTGGCTGTTGTTGCGGTGTCGTTTCTGGAGCTGCTTGTGGCGTTTATCCAGGCGTTTATATTTACTCTTCTGTCGGCTCTTTACATTAGTTTCTCTGTTTGTTCGGAACATTAAGAGTATTAGGGAGGTTCAAAAAACATGGCAGTTATACCAGGCAGTATGTTGGCTGCGACGGGAACAAGCGCATCGGGGCTCGTAGCTGCGGCGGTGGCGTTCGGCTGCGCGATTACCATTCTCGGCGCCGGACTGGCCATAGGCTGGATCGGAAGCAGGGCGGTCGAATCCATTGCGCGCCAGCCGGAGGCCGGTCCGCGTATTTTTACGACGATGGTTATTGCGGGCGCCCTCGTGGAAGGAGTCACGTTCTTCTCTTTGCTGATATGTTTTCTGGTGCTTTACTGGATGAAGTAGATTGTTGAAGATGATGGATAGCAACGAAGATGCTGTCGATACCTACAATCGGACTATTTGCGTGGGTACAGGTCCTGGCGGTCGAAACCGAAGAGACTGCCACGCAGGGGCTGTTCAGCGGGACGTTTGCAGACGCTTTGTGGACGGTGCTGGCTTTTGTCGTGCTTATGGTCGTCCTCGGCAGATTGGCCTGGAAGCCGATGCTCCAAACGCTCAAAGCCCGGGAGCTGCACATTCAGCAGCAGATTGAGGCTGCAAACAGTGCCCGCCAGCAGGCGTTGAATCTCCTTGAGGAGTACAAACAGCAGCGGACCAAGATACTCAAAGACGCTACCGACGAGGCCCAGCAGCGCCAGGAAGAGCTCTTGGAAAAGGCCGGCCAGGAGATTCGTGCGATCAAGCAAGAGGCGCAGGACGACATCGGATACGCCCGGACCAGAGCCCTTGAGCAATTATGGAACGAGGCCGGCGACATGATCCTGGCCCTTTCGCGGGAGGTTCTCGGACGTGAAGTCAAGCAGGACGACAATAAGCACCTCATCCGGGACGCCGTCGAGCAGATCCGGCGAAATTCGGTGAACTCGCTCAAGCAGCAAACAGACGGCAATAAACCGCTATGATGAGCACGGATATACGTTTAAGGGAAAACTACGCGAACACTCTTTTTGAGCTTGCCAGAGAGAATCAGGCCGCCGATATCGTTCAGGAGGACCTGGAAACTATGGCTGGTATCCTCAAAGAAGAGAATGATCTGATCAGGTTTCTAACGTCACCGTATTTTTCCCGGCAGTGCAAGGAGCAATTAGTGAACGCGGCACTGTCGGCGAGAATCGCAGAGCTGACGATGAACTTTCTTATGGTGCTTATCAAGCACAACCGCGTGGGGCTGCTGCCGGAGATCATATTCAGATATGGGCAACTCTGGGATGCGGGTCGCGGCTGCTATCCCGTCAAAGTTACGGTTTCACGTCCACTGGAGCAGGGCGAGGCCGAAGAAATGACTACGGATATAGCGGCGGCCGTCGGCGGCGCCGTCAGATTGGAATTGGCGGTCAATCCAGACATCATCGGCGGGGCTATTATCCGCTGTGGTGATAAGGTCATCGACAACACCGTTCACAACCGGCTGCGGACCGCCGTCAAGACAATAATAGGCCAAGTAAAGAGCAGGAAGTAATCTCAATGAAGCCGGATTTCACGGAAATAAGCGGTCTTATCAAGCAGGAAATCAGCCAGTATAGAAGCAAGCTCGATGTTTCGACGGTGGGCCGGGTCGTGGAGCTGGCGGATGGTATCGCACGCATTTACGGACTTGACCAGGTTATGGTCGGCGAGGTGCTGGAGTTTGAAAACGATGTTTTCGGAGAGGCCTTTAACCTTGAAGAAGATTCGGTCGGAGCCGTGATCTACGGCGACTACACGAAAGTCAGGGAAGGGGCGGATGTGAGGGCCACGGGTCGATTGATGTCCGTTCCGGTCGGCGAGGAATTGCTGGGCAGGGTGCTTAATTCTCTGTGCGAGCCGATTGACGGGGGGCCGATTGTCGAGACTTCATCTCGACGGTTTATTGAGTCGGATGCCCCCGGCATCGCCCATCGCCAACCCGTGGGGCAACCATTACAGACGGGTCTGAAGTGCATAGATTCGATGATACCGATCGGGCGGGGTCAGCGCGAGCTTATTATAGGCGACCGCAAAACCGGCAAGACGGCTATCGCTTTGGACACCATCATAAACCAGAAGGATCAAAATGTAATTTGTGTGTACGTGTCCATCGGCCAGAGGGCCTCCGCCGTTGCCGAAATTGTCGAGATTTTGAGAAAATGCGGCGCGATGGCGTACACCATTGTGATCGCCGCCTCCGCCGCCGATAGCGCACCGATGCAATACATTGCACCCTATTCAGGCTGCGCATTGGCGGAATATTTCATGTATGAGAAACATCGTGACACGCTGTGTGTTTATGATGACCTGAGCAAACACGCCATTTCGTATCGCCAGCTCAGCCTGCTATTGCGGCGCCCGCCGGGGCGGGAGGCTTATCCCGGTGATATTTTCTATCTGCACAGCCGTTTGCTCGAACGAAGTGCAAAGCTCTCGGATAAACACGGCGGGGGGTCTCTCACGGCGCTGCCCATTGTTGAAACGCTGGAAGGTCAGATCTCCGCGTACATCCCGACGAACGTCATTTCGATCACCGACGGGCAGATTTACCTGGTGCGAGATCTGTTTCATGCCGGTATCAGGCCGGCGGTCGATGTGGGGATCAGCGTGAGCCGGGTCGGTGGCAATGCGCAGGTCGGGGCCATGAAAAAGGTTGCCGCAAAACTCAGGCTGGACCTGGCGGCGTTTCGGGAATTGCAGAGCTTTGCCAAATTGGGCACGGAGCTTGACGCCGTATCACGAGCCCAGCTTAACAGAGGGGATCGAATGGTCGAACTGCTCAAGCAGCCGCAATTCGCGCCGATGACCGTGGGCGAGCAAGTGGTTGCGATTTTTATAGGTTCCAAGGATTTGCTCTGCGATGTCCCTGTCAACCAGGTGAGCGAATTTGCGACCAAGTTCCTGCAATGGCTTGCGAAAGAATATCCTGCATATATCGACGAGATAAACAAGACTGCGACTTTCAGCGATATCCTGGCCGACAAAGTAACCGCCGCAGCGACACAGTACAAAAGCCTGAAATCCCAGGGGTCTTGAGCAGACCATGATTGGAATACGCCAGACACTTCAACGCCGTAAGGCCATAAGCAACATTTGCAGACTGACGCGAACGATGCAGATCGTTTCCACGGCAGCGTTTAAGTCTCATTACAGGAAATGGCTTGCCGTTGCGGAGTATCACCAGGCATTGGCACAGGCGGGTTATCTGCTTGTCACTTCCGAGATACCCCTCGAGCATCCATTGCTGAAGGATAATTCGTCCGGGCAGTCCGCCGTTCTGGCGATCGGGTCCAAAGCAGGGCTTTGCGGCTCTTACAACACCGCTATCTACGAGCACCTTGGAAAACATATCGACATGGCAAAGTCGGCCGGCAAGAACCTGAGCATTTATGCTCCACAAGGCAGACTGATCGGCCTGCTGCACGCTCGCGGCGTCGCCCTGGCAAAAACGTACAGCGGTCTTGGCGAGGTCCCCTCCGATGCGCAGATTCACGATATAACATTCGATTTTGTCGATCAGTATGTGGCCGGGAAGCTCGATTATTTCGGAGTGGCGTATATGGCCTTTCATTCGCCCGGCCACCAACAGGCACAAACCATGACCATTTTGCCGCTGGCCGACTTGATCGATCATTTAATCACACGTGCACGAGCGATCTGGCCCTGGGATCTGGTTTTTGAGGATTTCCTCATGTCACCATCGCCCGAGGAGATTATCGAAAGCCTTGCGACCATGATCGTGCACACCACCATCAAAGGGTGTTTTCTTGAAGCAGCCCTGAGCGAGCACGTCGCCCGTATGGTCGCTATGCGAAACGCCACCAAGAACGCGGAAGATATGATTAGGGATTTAACAGCCGAATACAACCGGGCACGTCAGACGAACATTACAAGTGAATTACTCGACATCATAAGCGGCATGGGAGTGTTGCGATGAACACGGGCAAATTGATACAGATCATGGGCAGCGTTTTTGACGCCAAGTTCATGCCCACGAGCGTCCCGGCAGTGTACAACGCGGTCGAAGTGCGGGGCGATTTTGGAACCGGCAAAACCAGCCTTTGGGGTGAGGTCCAGCAGCACTTGGGCGATGGGAAAGTAAGGGTGATTACACTGGGCAGCACTTTTGGACTTCGCAGGGGAATGGACGTTATCGATACCGGTTCGCCGCTCACGGTCCCCGTCGGCAAGCAGACGCTCGGCAGGGTGCTTAATCTGCTCGGCGAGGCGGTAGATGAACGAGGTCCCATTGAGACGGGGGTGAGAATGCCCATTCACCGTCAGCCGCCGCGTCTGGTTGACCTTTCCGCGAAGACCGAGATGTTCGAGACGGGGATCAAGGTCATTGACCTGCTGTGCCCGTTCGTGCGGGGCGGCAAGATGGGCCTGTTCGGCGGCGCGGGCGTCGGCAAGACCGTGGTCATTCAGGAGCTTATTGCCAGGATCGCAACCAAGCATGGCGGCTATTCGGTCTTTGCCGGCGTCGGGGAGCGGACGCGCGAGGGCAACGACCTGTGGCTGGAAATGCAGCGGACGCATATAGGCGACAGCAAGGACACCGTGCTGGATCATACGTGTCTGGTCTTCGGGCAGATGAACGAGCCTCCGGGCGCGCGTCTGAGGGTGGCGCTGGCCGCGATGACCCAGGCGGAATATTTCTGTGAATCCGGCATCGGTGATACTCTGCTTTTCATAGACAACATATTCAGGTTTTCACAGGCCGGCAGCGAGGTCTCGGCTCTATTGGGGCGGATTCCGTCGGCGGTGGGCTATCAGCCGACCTTAGCAACGGAAATGGGAGAGCTGCAGGAGCGAATAGCCTCGACAAAGGCCGGGTCTATTACCTCGGTGCAGGCGATCTACGTGCCCGCTGACGATCTGACCGACCCGGCGCCGGCCACGACGTTTTCTCACCTCGATGCATTTGTCGTGCTTAAACGCTCTATCACGCAAAAGGGTATCTATCCTGCTGTTGATCCTCTTGAGAGCACCTCCCGCATCCTCGACCCCAACATCGTGGGGCAGGAGCATTACAATGTGGCACAGAGGGTGCTTGAGTATCTGCAGCAATATAACAACCTGCAGGACATCATTGCGATTCTCGGCATAGACGAGCTCAGCAAGGAGGACCAGGTCGTTGTGGCGCGGGCCAGAAGACTCGAGCGCTTCTTCTCACAGCCCTTCCTGGTGACGGGGCAATTCACGGGCCTTGAAGGCAAATACGTGACTGTTGCAGATACGATCCAAAGCTGCAAACAGATCTGCGAAGGAAAAGGGGACAACTTTCCGGAAGAGGCGTTTATGTACGTAGGCACAATCGATGATGTTGCCCAGAAAGCCATGACGCTGGCGAACCGATAAGGAAGGATGACCGTTGGCTGATCAACAAGCGTTTAATTGTGTTGTCATTGCACCGGCGGGGAAGCTCATGGATTGCAGAACGAATTCCGTCATATTTCCCGCGCACGACGGCCAGGTCGGTGTATGGTATAACCATATGCCGATGTTCTGCAAGCTGGGACTGGGAATCATGGAAGTCAAACGCATCGGCGACAACCAGCAGATGGAAGATGTATTTATCCTCGTCGATGGCGGTTTTTCGATGGTTTGTTCCAATCTGCTCAAGGTTGTCTCCTACGACGTCATCTTTCCGCCGGATCTTAAACCGGAAGGTCTCGAACACATAATGACAAGTCTGAAAAAGGAGCTGTCCTCCGACGTTCTTGACCAGCCGCAGCGTCAGCACCGGGCCAGGAAACTTGCGCTTCTAACGCATTTATTAGAGTTGACAACTCCAGGCGTTAAGACGTAGTAGTCAGCGCTCTTGACAAAGAACAAGAGCGAAAATAATCCGAATAGCTCGCATGGGCCAAAAATCGGATCGGTGAAGCCGTGAAACGGTTTTCTTTCCCAAAAAACAAGAGGCTCTTGAGCAACGATCAGTTCAAAGCGGTTCTGGACCGCGGCCGGCGTTCGAGCAATGGGCTGCTTGCGCTCTACGTGGCGCCAAACGATTGCGGCTATGCGCGGCTGGGCGTCTCTGTCGGCAAATCTCACGGCAATGCGGTGGTGCGAAACCGATTGAAACGCCTGCTGCGCGAGGCGTTTCGGCAGAGCCAGGAGCAGATTCCCGCTGGCTTCGACTATGTGCTCATGATTTCAAATCGGCGGGCGAAAGGTTCAGGGGCCGCCGAAGAACCGACGTTCGAGCAGGTCAAGGCGTCGTTCCTGACCCTGGTCAGCTTCTTCGAATGAATATCAAAAATCAAAATGTAAAATGCAAAATTGAAGAAGTCGTTGCCGCAACGCGGCAACTCCGCTATTTTAATATTTGATATTTGCTCTTTGCTTTTTGGTTGCCATGACTCCGAAAGAACGAATTTACGCGACTCTCAAGGGCGGCTCTTGCGACCGCCCCGCTGTGACTCCAATCTTGATGGCGTGGGCCGCCAACTTCATCGGCCGCACCTACAGAGACTACTACCTGGATGGCGACGTCCTGGTTGAAGCCCAGCTTGCCGTCGTCAAGGCGTTCAATCTTGACCAGGCCAGCGCGATAAGCGATCCGTGGCGAGAGGCGTCCGCCTACGGAATGGAATTTGACTATCCGCCGGATGGGGTCGGAAGGCCGAAGGAGCTGCTGATAAGAACCCGCAATGATATATCGCGATTAGGGCGGATCGACCTTAAGAACGCGCCGCGCACCAAACAGCGAATCGAAAGCGTCGGCAAGCTGGCCGCCCGCATTGGCCGGACGCACAGCGTCTTAGGCTGGGTGGAAGGCCCGCTGGCCGAGTACAGCGACCTGCGGGGCGTCGAGAACGCCATGCTCGACCTGATCGATACGCCCGAAGTATTCGTCAAAGCAGGCGAGATTATTATCGACAATGCCATCGCCTTTGCCCTCGCTCAGATCGAAGCGGGCGCGGACATGGTCGGGATCGGCGATTCGGCGGCGAGCCTGATTTCGCCCGAAATGTACGCCGAGCTTGTGCTGCCCCTGGAGCAAAAGCTCATCGCGGCCATTCACGACGCCGGAGCCGCCGCCAAGCTCCACGTCTGCGGCAACATTACCAATATCGTTCAGCACATGGCCAAGACCGGCACGGATATTATCGACGTGGACTGGATGGTTCCGCTGACCAAGGCCAGAAAGCTTGCCGGGCCTGACGTGACACTGTGCGGGAATTTCAACCCCGCGGGCGTTCTCTTCGAAGGCACTCCGCAAGACGTGGCCGACGCCGCCCGCGAATGTCTCAAGGCGATGCCCAACCGATTCATCCTGATGCCCGGCTGCGAAGTCCCCCCCGCCACCCCCGAACAAAACATCCGCGCCTTCTGCCCCTGCGATGGTTGCCTGATTTGAGAAGAATTCCGGCATCTGTTTAGGTGTCCCTATGCGAGATACGAAAGAACCTCAATGAAAGAGAAATAACTAAGGTGCCCCGGATTTATGTATTTCTGAACGCAAAATATTCAACGAGCATTGACAAAGCAGCGGGAACTTAGTATAAAGTAGAAGGAAGTGTGTATCCGTCGTTTTATGTTCGTCCTGGGCGGCTATAATCATTGTTCAAATGGAATAATAGACCATGACCTTGATGAACTAAGAGGGGTTTCTGGAACTGATCTCCGGTGATGAATCCGAATCAGTCGAGTTCCATTGGGACCTCTCTGTCAAGGCGCAAAAGGGACATTGACGATGGCGTCGCAAACCCGAAGTCACAATGATATCTGCTCCGAATGTGGTGCTTCTCTCTCAAACACAATGCGGCACTGCCCCACGTGTAGGGCAGATGCCGGCGCTCCGAATGTTCGACGTTGCCGAACCGATGAGAATCTGAAAGCCTTGGATGCAAGGTTTGATGCTGCCCAAGCGCGAGCTTACGCGAACGGGTGTTCGAAGGAGTTCTATACATTTTTAGAACTGATGGAGAGACAATCTGGTGTTGTTGTCTCTATGCCAGCACGGGTGGCAAGAAATATCATCTCTGATCCCAGAGAGATATATACGAACTATGAGACGTTAGTTGGCAACAATATTCGAAAAGCTTCGGGATCAAATAGCGACCAGCATCGATGTGCAGTAGCAGGAAGGCTGTTCGGTTCATACGCGCGTGATATAATATATGGAGCGTTGTCTTTGAATGAAGATGGTCTTCCAACATACGGAGATGTACACTGCCGCCTTCGTTCCATTACGATTAATAAACGGACGTCTTTTCTTGAAACGAATAGCTACAGGTTTGTCGGGAATCACCGAATCTCTTTTGGTGGCAGCTTACCGCTTGGCTATATGGCGTGCTGGAATCATCGGCACAGGCTTGTTCTTGCGAAATTAGCAGATAGTCTTTCAATTGGACAGGGTGAATCAGATTGGCAAGGCATTCTCGTTCAGTCAGATGGCAAGGAGCGAAAAAATGATAATTACGTCGAAGCTCACATCTACGATGGTTTCGACAGAAACGCTATCGAGTCTATGGTAGCGTCCACTGGTAAGAAGTTGAGCAGAGAGGAGAGGCTGGACTTGGACATAGCCATGCACGAGTTCAAACGTCTTGAGGGGAAAACAAAATGATTGGCATATCCTCGAGTAGCGCGGGAGTCCTTCTTCTTCCGAAACCAGGAACAGGGGAGTACACCGTTCTCGATGTGGTCGGGGGGACGGAGCAATATCCGGTCGAGGCCCAGTACCTCTATTCAGCGGCACAAGACTGGGAGGAAATCGAAGGCTCCGATGCGAAAGCTCTTCTGGAGATAGCCATACGAGAGTATTGGCTCGAACGAGCTGTTTCTCTTCTTCGCTTGGCAATTCGCGGGCTTGAAAGTTCCCTTGAAAGAAGAGTTTTCGAGGAAGTTGAGGAGATTCTCGGCTCCCGCGTGTCTTCCGAGAAAGTCCTTGATCGCCTCCTCGTTGCGCCCTTAGCAGATCCCCGGTCACCTCTTACGCCTGCTAAGTCTGCTTTATCCTATGGTTTCTCGGCAGTAGCATCTATTCTTGACGAGTTGGCAGAGTTGCAGCCACTGCTCCATAGATTGACCGACCTCTGGCTGGGTCTGGCGGAAACGGCTTTCAGCAACTTCCCAGAATCGAGGGAAATGATCTGGGCAACATTAGTGGAGAAGTGCGGGGTGAAGCAGCTCCTCAAAGCTGGCAGCAGGCTCGAGTTCACAACTAAATGGAATCTTTTGACGTTCCACTTTCCCAAACCTCAGTCCAGGTCTGAGATAGGTATAATAGGACAAGAACTCTCCCGTCGATTGTTCCCCAGCGAAGAACAAGAGGAGATAATGACAGCCCCTCTGACGGAAGAGGCCGAACTTGTTCCTCGCGATGAAGAAGAGCGAGTGGTTAGAGATCACAGAACTTTCAAGAGAGTAGAGAAACAGATTGCCACCATTGCACAGGCTGTTTCCGAAGGCCACGATGCGAAGGCAGAGAAGTTCCTCCGAGAACTCATCCAACAGCAGACTTCGTTCCCCGGCGGAGTGAGTTACGCGGTGAAGTCACTTTGCAACATAGCCCAACGTTGTGCTGACATGTTCAGAATGGATTACGAGGTCGTCTGTCTCGACAATGCCCGCCAGTTGGACCCCTTCGATTCGTGGGCTCTTATCCAGTATGGGGATCACCTGAAGCGGGTGGGGAACTACGGCGAGGCACTGAGATCTTTTGAAAAAGCAGAACAATTGGGAGAAAGCGTCGTCGCAAAATCATCTGTAGCAGACGTGTATTCCCAACAAGGCGACTATGCAAGGGCCATTCTCGCCTATAAGGCCATACCAAACTGGAGCGACAAAGCCGAGGTGCGTACAGCCATTGCGGACAATCTCCGAAGGATGGGTCGTATGGAGGATGCCCAGGAAGCCTACAGTGAGTTGATCAATCTTGCACAGCAAGGACTGCCGGAATTCGTCGGAAGCAATATTCGGGCTCAAGCAGGCATAGCAGAGATAGCGAAGATACAAGGAAGACTTGAGGAAGCATTGAAAACCTACTATGGAATCCTGGCGATTAAAGACATAAGCGATCGAGATAGACGCATCTACAAATTAGGGCTGTGTAATGTTCTTAAGCTCATGGAGAAATTCGATCAGGCATACGCAGTCGTGGACGAAGTCATCCAGAAATATCCTTTCGCAATGGAAGCCCGATTCATCCGGGGATCGATTCTCGGCCTGATGGGTAAAGAAATGGAGGGGCTGAAAGACTTACCCGACAGCAGCGGTTCCCGTTCTTGGCGAGAATGGTTGCGGCGTTACTATCGTGGCCTTCTGCTTTTGAAGCTGGAAAAGTATGGAGATGCGAAAAAGAACCTTGTAGAAGAACTCGATAAAGCCATTATTTCAGGTGAAGACAAAGCCATTCTCCGCATGGCGGCTGCCCTATGCTTCCTCAGAGAGGATGAAACGTCCGAAGCCGATGGGATTCTGTCAGAGATACATGACTTGCATGACTGCCACGCACAGTATCTGTATTTGGTCTTAAAGATGCACGCGGCCGCACGCAAAGAGGATTTAGCCACGATGAACTCCCTGAGGGAGCGGATTGCTGGGCTCAAACCTGTGGATGCGAGATTGGATAAAGCCGTTATGGCACTTGGCGAGAGGAATTTTTCTCTTGCCATAGAATGCGAGATAGTCGCTCTCCTGAAACTAGCTGCATAGCCGGCAGGGTGTGCAAAATTCCTTTTTTGCACACGCGGGGGAAATGTTTGTGGTGGGTCTGTCCCGAACTACAGACGGGTGAACTTCTGCGGAGGATATTATTTCTTCACGGTCGTCACCTGCGGATTCGGAAGCGATGCAAGAGAGAGTGAATGAATGACGTATTTGTTGGTGAACAGAACAGCGTGTGCAACAAGTGCCCAAGGTACAAGTTGCACACCCTACGAAAGCTGGTGGGGCAAGCCGCCACCCTACGAATCGGCGTTCATCCGGGTTAATCAGCGGTTTCAATTTCGTGTTCTTTCCCGTTCGCCAGGCTGTGTTCATTCGTGGTTGCTAATAATTGACACGCTCGGATCAGCTCGGCGACGCTCCAGGCTTGGGCGATGCAGCCTTTTGGATGATGGGGGGGATCGCCGTCGAATATTTCTGAGATGCTCCCGAGACAGCCGCTCTCGGTGAGGTGGTGCAGCAGGGGCTCGATGAATTCGGCGGCTTGCTGCCTGCTTTTGGCGCTGAATTCATTGACCTTCAGATACGCCTCGACGAACGGCCCGATAAGATAAGCCCAGACCGTGCCCTGATGATAGGCTTCGTCGCGCTGCCGCAGCGGCCCGGTGTAGCGGCCTTTATAGGCGGGCGCATCGGGGCTGAGCGTTCGCAATCCATACGGAGTCAGCAGCTTGCTTTGCACCGCCGCCACCACGGCAGTCTGCTCCCGGGCCGACAGCGGCGAGAACTTCAACGACACGGCGAATATCTGGTTTGGCCGGAGGCTCTGGTCGGGCGTACCGTCAGATAGAACGCAATCGTTGAGATAGCCTTTGTCTTCGTTCCAGAACAGCTCACAGAAGCTGCTCTGCACTTTGGCCGCCATAGATGAATAGAATTGAGATTTGAGATTTGAGATTTGAGATTGCTTCATCTGCATCAAGGCGTTGTACCACAGAGCATTGACCTCGACCGCCTTTCCGTATCTCGGCGTGAAAGCGATGCCGTCGCACTTGGCGTCCATCCACGTGAGCTGCGTATTCTCATCGCCGGCGGTTATCAGCCCATCGGCGTCGGCGTGTATGCCGAACCGCGTGCCTTTGGAGTAAGATTCAATGATCCAGCGGATGGTCGGCAGCAGCTCCTGCGTGAAGGTCGCCGAATCGCCGGTGGCTTGCAGGTACTGGAAAGCAGCGTTCACAAACCAGAGCGACGCATCGACGCTGTTGAAGTGAGCGGTATCGCCGTTGTCGTCAAAGCGATTGGGAATCATGCCCTCATCGGCTGCGGCGGCAAACGTGGTCAAAACAGACCTGGCCTCGTCAAATCTGCCGGTCGCAAGCAGCAGGCCCGGCAGCGCAATGAACGCATCCCGGCCCCAGTCTGCAAACCAGGGATAGCCCGCCAGGATAGTGGTTCTGTACCCGCCGTTGGTCTGACGTTTTACCACAAACTGGTCCGCCGCCAGAAAAGGGTGCACAAGCGCAGAAGAGTACAAGCCCGCTGGTTCAGCGTGTGCAAAAACGGACTTTGCACACCCTACCTTTTGAAATTGACCATCCCCAAAGCCTTCGGCTTTGAGACTGCCACCCGCCCGAGCATCCAGCATCCGGCGTCGAGAATCAAGCAGGTCCTCCTGGTGTTGGCGCAAATCCTGGCAGACTGCGTCGATATTGGTCTTGACCGAATTGTCATCCCTGGGGTTGGGGGCGTCGGGATGCAGGCTGGCCCACAGAACGATTTTCGAGGGCGTCTCTATCCGGCATTTGAAAAGGCCGGGAGACCACAGATCTTCAGTGAAATTCTGGCCTCTTTCCCGCTCGGCGCGATAGACGAAATTGAACCACCATTGCGGGTCTTTCTCAAAATGCGCCCAAGGGCAGCGCAAAAGCAGGCTGCAAATGTTCGCAGTATCGTGACGAACGAGCAGGCCCCGGGAAGCAGACCCCAGCCACCTTGAACGTAACGGTGTATGGGATACTTGGAGCGTGTGGAAATCCCTCAGACCGACAAACGGCCTAACGACGAGCTCCAGCGGCCCCTGTACGAGGGTAAAGTCATAGACAATGGCGACCGTATCCGTATCTCGCACAAGATATACTGACTTGGTCAGCTCGCCCCCCTCGAACCCGTAATCAAAATGAGCCCCGATGTCCCGGCGAAACCGTTTCAACAGGCTAAAGCCTTCGGGGGCGAGCTTGTCGGCGAATTCAAAGGTTGAAAGATTGAAGACGTTTCTTTTGGAGGTGACTGTTTCCAGGCAATTGGACAGCGCCATCACCCTATTGACCGGGGGCCGCAGGGAGCCGATGAGAAGTCCATGGTAACCCCTGGTATTGCAGCCTGCAATCGTTGAAGACGCGTAACCGCCCCGCCCATTGGTCAACAGCCATTCCCCGGCCAGCAGGCTCTCGATCTCCTGCCCGGCCGTTGTTACAGATATACTCGCCGCGTTGCCGGTTTCCTGCAATGTCGGCACGATTTCACTCCCAAGGATGTCGCCACGACAAAGGTAGAGCCATATCGAGGGTTCCTTGCATCATCTTATCCGGTTATGGCACTTGCCCTGGCGCGAAAACCAGTATTGCTTCCGCTATTCAAGGAGAAAGTATCTAATCTACCGGCTGCAAGTCGGGTGGGTGTTTAGTGTCCGACGCCGCACCGGATAAGCACCCCGTTGAGTTTGGTCCTGGTGCGGAACCTTCTATGCCCCCAGTTGTCTGTTCGGAACAGCGGCTCTGCAGGTGATCCAGCACGTTCATGAAGTTGATGTACGAGTCGTAAGGCGAATCGTACGGATTGAAATATTTGTGCACGTCGCCGTCGGCAAAATACTTCGTGCACATGTAGTAGAAATGGTCGGATGCCTGCAGTTTTCGCCAGTCCGAAATGATTTTCTCATTGTTCGTTGTTTTGACTTTTTTCTCGATACGGTAGAGTTCGTGAATCGCATTGGACTGCATGGCGTTTCCAAGCCAGGCGGAGAGGTCTCTCTCGGTGTCCGCCCAGCTTATGATGTGCGGCACATCGATCGTGCCGGCGCTGCCGTACGATTGCACGACTTCGCTCGGGGTTTTGAAGCTGTTGTCCGGGTGCTTTAGAATTTCTTCCGGCAGATGCCGCATGAAATCGAATATCCCGGTATCCTCCCACTGGTGCTCGCCAAACGTCTCGTAGTCCATGAACAAGTTGACGACGGTGCCGTTTCCATTAACTCTGCTTACCCAGTGTGCGAACTTATCGGCGGTCAGCGGCCATTGAGGCCAACTTCGGTTGGAGAATCTAAACGCGATATCATCACTGAGAGAATAGTTTTTCAGCAGGAGTTTCAGTTTGTTGCAGCCTTTCGGCTGATAGACGAAATTGGGGCTTCTGCCCCCCAGGATGTGGTCGGCCCCCTCGGTGATGATCGCGTCGAAGGTGTTCATCGACTCGATCAGGGCGGCCAGATCATTGTTGTATATCAACTCCGTGTTTCTGAATACCCTCGGTTTCTGATGGAAGAAGTAGTTGATTGCGTCAACGTGTTTGTTTATCTGCTCGACAAACTCTTCCCGCGAGTACAGGAAGCTCAGGCTGTGATAATACGTCTCGGCCAGAAACTCCACGCAACCGGTTTCTGCAAGAGCGTCGAAGGTGCTCATGACTTCCGGCGCAAATCGCTCGAACTGCTCCAGCAGCACACCGGTGACGCTGTAGGCGATCCTGAATCGGCCGTGAAATCGGCGTATGATATCCAGAAGCAAGCGGTTTGTCGGAAGATAGCACTTGTGGGCCACCTTCCTGCATATCGCGCCGTTCTTGTGGTCGTCGAAGTACTCGTCGTTTCTGTCGAATACCGTGTAGTGCCTCAATCGCACGGGCTGATGGACTTGAAAATAGAAACATACCGAAGGCATAATCTCACGTCTCGTAACAGATGTCCGCGGGGCAACCGTCCGCTTCCATGCAGGAGCGTATCAGGTTAGTGCTGTCGTGCTCCTCAGACCGGAACCAGCATTTCCTCGTAGATCTTCGCACACTTGGCGGCCGCGTCTTGCCACCTCAACTTCCTGACTTCAAAGTTCCCGTGGCTTCGCAGGGTCATCTGCAACGGCGGGTACTTCAGCACGGCGACGATCTTATTGGCGATCTCGTTGACGTCCCAGAAATCAACTTTCAAAGCGTGAACCAGAACCTCCGATACACCGCTCTGCTTGCTGATAAGGACGGGGACATCGTTGTCCATCGCTTCCAACGGGGCAATCCCAAACGGCTCAGACACCGAAGGCATGACGTATAGGTCAGCCATCTTGTAAATCTTTTGCACGTCTTCGCCTCGCAGGAAGCCGGTGAACAGCACCTTATGTCCTATGCCGAGCTCTGCGGCCAATTCGATGGACCGGTGCATCAGGTCGCCGGAGCCGGCCATGACGAACTTGACGTTATCCATCACCTCCAGAACTTTCTTGGCCGCCTGGAGAAAGTACTCCGGACCTTTTTGCATGGTAATCCGGCCCAGGAACAGCACGATCTTCTCGTCCTTGCTGATATCCGTATCGGCGGAACTCCAGTTTGCGTTCCGGTCCACGCCGTTATAGACGACTTCAACTTTCTCGCCGCTGACACCGTACCGACTGATGATGACGTTCCGCGTGAAGTGGCTGACGGCGATGACCCGGTCCGCCCGCTGGATTCCAGCACGCTCGATGTCATAAATCGTCTGGTTCACGTGCTCGCCGCTGCGGTCAAACTCGGTCGAATGCACGTGTACGACCAGCGGCCTTCCACTGACCGCCGCCACGGCAATGCCGGCGGGGTAGGTCATCCAGTCATGGGCGTGAACCACGTCAAACTGTTCATTCTCAGCCAGCTCGGCGGCAATCGCAGCGTAGCGATGGACCTCCGTGTACATATCGCAACTGTAGTCTCGTGAGACGGCGATCGGGCCGGCCGACTTGATATTACCCCCTCGCTCCTCGTGTTTCCTTCTCAGGATGTCTTCGATTCGCCGCTGATAAGTCTCCGGCGTGGTGTATGGCTGAAGTGCTGAGCTGATCGTATGAAACTTTACGTTCTTCAGCTCGTTGAACTTGAAGGATGCAGCCGCTTTTCGTGACCCGGGAGTCAGTAATTTGACGTGAGTGGCGTATTCGCTCTCGACCATCCTGGGCAGAACAAAGGTGACTTCTATGCCAAGCTGGTCCATGGCTCGGGTCAGGCCATAACAAGCAGTACCCAACCCGCCACTGATAAACGGCGGAAATTCCCAGCCTAACATGAAGACTTTCATACGATTGCCTACCGATCGCGTCCTATAACTGTCAACTCAGTAACCTATCACGAAGGATTCTATCCCTAATCATGCACGGCATCGCCATCACCTCGGTCAGAGAATATCCTCTTGCTCAGCCAAGTTAAAGACTGCCGGCAAGCTCCTTCATCGGCAAGAAATCAGCCACTCTTAACCATTAGCTGGCTCAAAACACGGTATTTACTCCAACACTTATACTATTAAATCGGGATTTCAGCAGGAATAAGTTGAAAAAATCTTTTAAAAACCACTAATTTTGACGTTGATAGACGCATTTTATAGGTCGGTGGCCGGATAAGACAAGCCGCTCCGCTGTGGAAAAAGCGGAACGGCTCACTTCTAAATTATGATATGACCGCTGAGATACACCCGCCAACAACATTGGCGCGCTCAATCTCTTCGGTCGAAAGGTCTTCGCCAAAAAATTTCCACCAGGCTACAGATCCTGTGCTTTGACTGTGCTGCGACGATTGGCTTTGGTCCGGGCCGCGGCAGCATCGAGCATGCCATAGACCTTCTCGCTCAAAGCCTCGAGCGAATCGGACGCGGTCATCATCTTCTTACTTTTGATGTAAGCCTTCACTTTGCTGGCCACAATCAAAGACTCTCTTTTCTTTGCCATTCTAAGAACCTCCCTATTGACAAGGTTAAATAATAATAGGCCGGCACCACTTCCTCAAGCCCGGCACGTCGTTGATCGCTGTAATTATATAGATGCTGCTGAATTTGCAACAAAAAAATGCGCCAAAGTGCTAAATTTTTGCATGGATAGAGTCGATAGGTAGAAAAGATCGGTGGCGAGAGCCGACACCCACGGATGGTTTTTTTCCTACATGGACATAAATTTTAATAATTCAAGAGGCTGAATTTGACGAGAGTACCTCGGTGAAGAAAGTCGCATGGGCCTGACCCGGAACGCCGGGACGGGCGAGGCAAAAAACCCGACACGCACAAAAACGGTTGGCAACACGATTGGTATTGGAGGAATAAAATGGCAAAGCGTTCGAAGAAAAATCAGAAATCGCACGCTAATCTCGAAGGGTATGTGGTTGTCGCTTTTGCGGAGGACATGGACCAAGCTCAGGAATACAAGACTCTGCTGGAGGCAAACGATATCCCGGCGATGATCAGCGAGCACGATGACCATGCGATTGCCGCCAGGGAAATTGCCGTCATGGTTTCCGAGGAATTCCTTGATGAGGCTCACGTCGTTATCGAGTCGCAACATGCCTACGACGATTTTTACGATTTCGCGCTGGATGAAGAAGACGAGAGCGATTTCGACGGCGACTTTTTGGAAAACGAGTACTAAAATGGGAAAAGAATTCTTTCCGGAACGCCGGCGCGACCAGGAGCGAAGGCTGGGTGTTGTGGACAGGCGTCTGGGGCTTGACCGCAGACGCGGTCCGGGCAGACGCCTGAGCGACGATCGCAAATCCGCTGAGGAAGGGCAGATGTCCGATGAGCAATTTGAATTTCTCATGGCCATCAATGAATACAAGCAAAAGAACACCAGGCCCTTCCCCACGTGGACGGAAGTCCTGGAGGTCATAAAGGCTCTGGGCTATCGCAAAGTCGCTGAGCCGCAATCCCTCGAGAGACCCAAGGGAGAGTCGAAGTCCGCCGAGGCGCCCATGGACGCTTTGCTGGACTGAAAGAACAAGCGCAGGCGAAACCGCACCGATCACAGATAGATTTATGATTTTCGATTTTCGATTTGGAATCGGCAATCGGCAATCATTTTGCCACAAAGGGTGACAATGCGCGGAGTTGGTTGATGATCGGCGGCAGTTTTTCGATGGTGTAGTCCACCTCTTCTTCGGTGTTGTACTTGCTCAGGCTAAAGCGGATCGAGCCGTGGGCGGCGGTAAAGGGCACACCCATCGCGCGCAAGACGTGACTGGGCTCCAGCGAGCCCGAAGTGCAGGCCGAGCCGCTGCTGGCACAAATCCCGTACTTGTCCAGCATCAGCAGAATCGCCTCGCCCTCGACGTACTCGAAGCTGATATTGCACGTATTGGGCAGGCGATTCGCGGCATCGCCGTTGAGCCGGCAGTCGGGACACGTTTCCAGAATCGTGCTCTCAAGCTTGTCGCGGAGGTGTTTGACCCTGCTGTTTTCCTCATCGAGGTTCGCTGCCGCCAGCTCGCAGGCTTTACCGAGCCCGACGATTCCGGGCACGTTTTCCGTTCCGGCCCTGCGTCCGGCTTCCTGGTGGCCGCCCAGCATGAACGGGGCCAGCCGCGTTCCCTTGCGGACATAAAGAATGCCGACCCCCTTCGGCGCGTGCAGCTTGTGCCCCGAAAGGCTGAGCAAATCAATGTGGCTCCGCGAGAGGTCCAGGGGAATTTTGCCGACCACCTGCACCGCATCCGTGTGGAAGACCACCCCCTTGTTTGCCACCAACTGCGAGATACGATCGATCGGGAACACGGTGCCCGTTTCGTTGTTCGCGTACATGATGGTCACCAGGGCGGTATCCTCATCGAGATGCTCGTGCAGCTCGGCCAAATCGAGCCGGCCCTGCTTATCGACGCTCAGCTCGACAACGGTGTAGCCCTGGTTTTCCAGGTCCCGGCAGACGGTCAGGACGGCCGGGTGCTCGACTCTCGATGTTATGATTTTGCGTTTGTGCGGCTGGGCGGCCAGCGCGCCTTTGATCGCCGCATTGTCACTCTCGGTACCGCCACTGGTGAAGATTATTTCGCTCGGGTCACAGCCGAGCAGAGCCGCCGCCTGCTCACGCGCCCGGCGGATTCTGCGGCCGATCTGGCCCCCGAACGTGTGCATGCTCGAAGGATTGCCGTACAAATCGCAGAACAACGGCCTGATCTCTTCGAGCACTTCGTCGGCTACCCTTGTCGTTGCGTTATTATCGAAGTATATGGTTTTCATCTTCTCTGATCCTGCATTACAACTGCGGGCTAAACCCGCACTCAAACGCCGGACGGCCGGCGTCAAACCCGGACCCGTGCCTGGCGTCTATTCCATGTGATGGTGCTGCTGGTCCGCCGAGTCCTTGTCCTCCTCCACAAAAAGCTCTTGCGAAACGAATTCCCTCAGCTTGGCCTCGACGACTTCTTTCATCGTGAGCTCCGCCGTCCTGCACTGCGCGCACATTCCTCTGAACGCTACGACGACTTTGTCCCCCTCGACGTCGATCAGCTCGACGTTGCCTCCGTGGGCCCGCAGAGCCGGCCTGATCTCGTCGTTGATGGTCTGTTGAATCAACTGTATCTTCTGGATATTGGTCAGCTTGCTCGAGCGCCGGGGGGCCGACACGGGGGCTTCTTTTACTTTGCCACCCTGGATCTTTTGGATCATTTTCTCGATTTCGCCCTGGCATCCGCCGCATCCGCCGCCCGCCTTGCAATAGTTTGTCACCTCCTCGACGGTCGTCAGGTCGTTTTCGCGTATGACCCTCTCGATTTCCCTGTCAGTGACGCCGAAGCAGGTGCACACGATAGTGCCTTCAAGCTCGTGCTTCTTCCTGCCTCCGCTTCGATAGTTTGCGATGGCCGCCTCAAGAGCTTCTCTGCCCATCACGGAGCAGTGCATCTTCTGTTCGGGCAATCCGCCCAGGTAGTCGGCGATGTCCTTGTTGGTGACCTTGGCCGCTTCGTCCAGCGACAGGCCCTTTATCATCTCGGTCAGCACCGAGGACGTTGCGATGGCGCTGGCGCAGCCGAAGGTCTTGAACTTTGCCTCTTTGATTCTGCCGTTTTCATCGAGCTTGAACGTCAGCTTCAAGGCGTCACCGCACGCCAGGGATCCCACCTCGCCGACCCCGTCAAAGTCTTCGATTTCGCCGACGTTCCGCGGGTTGAAAAAATGGTCTCTGACCTTGTCCGTGTATTCCCACATAATTAGTTTCGAGTCCTTAGTTTTGAGTTCTTAGTTGTCTCACAACTTAGCACTTTTTTTGAGCGCCTGGTCGAAATCCGCGATAATATCGTCGATATGTTCCGTGCCCACGGAAACGCGGACGTAGTCCGGGGTGACGCCCGCGGCGAGCTGTTCTTCCTCGCTGAGCTGCGAATGGGTCGTGCTGGGCGGGTGAATCACCAGCGTCTTGCTGTCGCCGATGTTGGCCAAATGGCTGGCCAATTTCACACTGTCGATAAACTTGACGCCGGCCTCTCGGCCGCCTTTGATGCCAAAGCCCACGATGGCCCCCTGTCCCTTGGGCAAATATTTCCGGGCCAGTTTGTAGTCCGGATGCGATTCCAGTCCGGGGTAGTTCACCCAGGTGACGGTCTTCTGTTTTTCGAGCCACTTGGCCAGCTTCAGGGCGTTCTCGGAGTGCCTGGGCATACGCAGGTGCAGGGTCTCCAGGCCCTGCAGGAACAGGAACGCATTGAACGGCGACATGCAGCTACCCATATCACGCAGAAATTGCGTGCGGGCCTTGATAATGTAGGCCAGCGGCCCAACCGCTTCGACGTACTTGACGCCGTGATAGCTTGGATCCGGCTCGGTCAGCTCGGGATACCTGCCGTTCGTCCAGTCGAACTTGCCCGAATCGATGATCGCCCCGCCGATGCAGGTCCCGTGCCCGCCGATGAACTTCGTGCAACTGTGAACCGAAATGTCGATGCCGTAGTCAAACGGCCTGAACAGTATGGGCGTTGTGACCGTGTTGTCGCAAATCACCGGCATTCCATGCTTGTGGGCTATCTCGGCGATTTTCTCATACTGTAAAATGTCGTTCTTGGGATTGCCGACGGTCTCTATATAAATCAGCCGGGTGTTGGCCTTTATCGCCTTGGCGAAGTTCTTCGGGTCCTTCGGATCCACGAAAGTCACCTCGATGCCCAGCTTGGCAAAGGTCTGGCTAAAGAGCGTCACCGTCCCTCCGTAGAGCGAGTTCGAGGACACGATGTGCCCGCCGGAGCCGCAGATATTGAAGATACTGACGTAGATCGCCGACTGGCCTGAGCTGAGCGCCAGGCCGCCGACGCCTCCTTCCAGGGCCGCCAGCCGTTTCTCCAGCACGTCGGTTGTGGGATTCATCAGGCGGGTGTAGATGTTTCCAAACTCTTTCAATGCAAAGAGATTGGCCGCATGGGTAGTGTTCTTAAAACAGTAGCTGGTGGTCTGGTAAATGGGCACGGCCCGGCTGAGCGTATCGGAATCCACTGTTTGGCCGGCGTGCAGGGCCAGCGTTTCCAACTGATAGTGCGGTTGTTCTGCCATCGGGTCTTATCCTTTCTATCGGGTCGGTAAAACCTCTACCATTCTATCGAGCGATTTCTTCGCTCTGGTTCTAATCGGTTCTGGCACCGTGATTTCGTACTTCATGTCTTCCAGGGAGCTGATGACCTTGTCCAGGGTAATCTTCTTCATATTCGGGCAAACGGCCCTTTCGCTGGCCGGGTAGAACTCGGCATCCGGGTTTTGCTTCTTCAGGGCGTGAATGATGCCGGTCTCAGTTGCGACGATGAAGCGTTTTGCTTCACTTCGCGCGGCAAGTTTGAGCATTTGGCCGGTGCTGAGCAATTCGTCTGCAAGCTCTTTGACCGGCTCCGAGCATTCCGGGTGCGCCATGACGATGGCATCGGGATACTTCGCCCTGGCTTGCTTGATATCGTCCTCGGAGATCCGCACGTGGGTCGTGCAGTAGCCGGGCCAGAGTATAAGGTCCCGGCCCGTTCGGTCGGCAACAAAGCGGCCCAGGTGCTGGTCCGGGACGAAGATAATCCGCCTGTCCTGCGGCAAAGAGTTCACGATTTCTACGGCGTTGGCGCTTGTGCAGCAATAGTCGCTCTCGGCCTTGACCTCTGCGGTGCTGTTCACGTAGCAGACAACCAGGGCATCGGGATGTTCCTGCTTCAGCTTGGCAAGCTGTTCGGCGGTGATCATGGCCGCCATCGGGCAGCCGGCGGTCTTCTCAGGCAAGAGCACCTTTTTGTCCGGCGAGAGTATCGCGGCGGTCTCCGCCATGAAGCGCACGCCGCAAAAGACGATGGTCTCGGCGTCCGTTTGCGCCGCCTGGATGCTCAACCCCAGGGAATCGCCGGTGAAATCGGCCAGGTCCTGGATCTCGCCCGGCTGGTAGTTGTGCGCCAGGATCACCGCCCTGCGATACTCCTTGAGACTTTCAATTTTCTTGAGGACTCGTTCGCTGCTCATATTTCATACGTGTCGCCGTCGGTCTTGGAGGTCTTGCACACCAGATTGGCGTTGGCCATAGTAACCGTATATCCGGCGGGCACGGACTGTTTGATCCACACGTTGCCGCCGATTATCGCGCCTTTTCCTATGGTGACGTCCCCTAATATGGTCGCCTCGGCGTAGATGGTCACATCGTCTTCTATCGTCGGATGTCTTTTGCGGCCCTTGATAATCCTGCCCCTTTCGTCCCTTGGGAAGCTCATCGCTCCAAGGGTCGCGCCCTGATAGATCTTTACATTGTCTCCTATGATCGTCGTTTCACCGATCACGACGCCGGTGCCGTGATCGATGAAGAAGTTTCTGCCGATCGTGGCTCCCGGATGTATGTCAATGCCGGTCTTTGCGTGCGCGCATTCCGACATGATCCGTGGAATCAGCGGGACCTGCTTGACGTACAATTCGTGGGCAATCCGGTACGTGGCAATGGCGGTGATGCAGGGATAGCTTATGACAATCTCCTCGTGCGATTTTGCCGCCGGGTCTCCCTCGAACGCAGCCCCGACGTCGCCTTTGAGCATCTCTCTTATCGCAGGCACCTGCGTCAACAGGTGCAACGTTGCATCGTCGGCCATGGCTCGGCAGTCGCCCGTATCACACTTCTGCATTCGACACTGGTAGGTGTACGCCCTTTCTATCTGTTCCGAAAGCTCCGTATAAACGTGATAGAGGATGTCGATAACGATGTAATGGACGTTCGATTTAGTGACTGCTCTCTTGCCCGTATAGCCGGGGAAAAGAATCTCAATCAGCAAATCGAGGACCTCCACAATCTTGTCTCTCACGGGCAGATTGGAAACGTCGATGAAGTTTATGCCCATATCGCCCTTGTACGTCTGAGCAATTCGGTCAACGAGATCCTGGATTCTTTTGTCGGTCAAGCCTCTTTCGTTCATATCTGATAATCCACCTGTTTTCCTTCCCTCGCCATGTCAACGACGTCCTGGAGCGTGATTGACTGGAGCACGTCGTCGATTGCCTGCTGGACCTTTATCCAAACCTGCCTGGCTGCACACTCGGCGGCCCGCACGCAGCGGTCGGCGTCTTCGACACACTCGACGGTCGTTACCGATCCTTCCAGGCAATGCAGAATGTCGCTGAGCCTGACTTGGTTTGCGGCTCTGGCAAGTATGTAACCGCCTTTGGAGCCTCTGACACTCCTGATGAATCCCGCAGACCGCAGAACAGCCATCAATTGCTCGAGGTATTTAATGGATATGTCCTGCCGCTTGGCAATAACCTTGAGCTGCAAGGGCCTGCTTGCTTCGTTTTGGGCCAATTCTATCATGGCCCTTACGGCGTACCTGGTACGAGTCGAAAGCTTCATAATCTATTTTCCCAGCTATTCCTACTTTGAGAGTAGGGTATTATACGATTCCAGCAGACCGGGGTGCAAAAGAAAAACGAAAAATAGCACAAATTTCGCAAACACCGACAAGCACGGGGGGTTGCCGGGCCATCGGATGCGCATCGGGAGCGCATCAGCGGGGGAGAGCCTCTCTGCCACCCCATTTGCGGTTCCGTTGACGATCCAATCCGTCATCGCTACAATGAGCCGCATTAGATCATGTCACGCTGAAAGGGGATATTGCGGATGGCAAAAAGTTCTGCGAAAAAGGTGGCCGGGACCGTATCGAACGTCGAGGTGCCCGAGCCTTCGTTGGAGCATTTGAGAAGGCTGACCGACGACACCGGGCTCTTTCAGCACGCCAAACTCATCATCCCCGACCGCGAATGCGGCTATTGCACCGACGACAATGCAAGGGCTGTAATCGCAATGACCCGGTACTACTCGCAATACGCCGACCCGCAGGCCCTGGAGCTTCTGAACACCTATTTGTCTTATGTCCTCCATTCCCAGAACAGCGACGGTACCATCAGGAACTGGATGAACTTCGAGCGAACCTGGTATGAGAACGAGCCCGGCAACGACGCTTTGGGCCGGGCGTTGTGGGCCTTTGGAACGGTGGTGGCCAACCCGCCGAGTCCGGCCTATCTGTCCATGGCCAGCGACGGTTTTGACATATCCATCCGGCTCGTCCAGCGCCAGCTCCCCAAGGGCATGGCCTATTCGATCCTCGGCATGAGTGACTATCTCAAGCGTTTCCCCGATGCCGGCGATATCAAACACCAACTGGAATTGGCCGCCGACGGTTTGCTGACTCAATACGAGGAAAACAGCTACCCGGACTGGCAGTGGTTTGAGGAAGCCCTCACGTATGACAATGCCATCCTGCCCCACGCCTTGTTCGTCGCGGGCTCAACGCTCGGCGACAAGAAATACGGGCAAATCGCAGAGAAAACATGCGAGTTCCTGCTGGCCAACACGTTCAACGGCGAGCACTTCAGCTTCATCGGCTGCCACGGATGGTATGAGCGGGGCCGGCCGAAAGCGACGTTCGACCAGCAGCCCATTGAAGCAGCCAGCACGGTCCTGATGCTGAGGGCCGCGTATGACTGCACCGGCGACGACAAATTCCTGATGCTCCAGCGAAAAGCCTTCAATTGGTTCCTCGGCGCCAACGACCTGGGGATTGCCGTCTATGACTCCGGCACAAAAGGGTGCTGCGACGGCCTATGCCCCGACGGTGTCAATACAAATCAGGGCGCAGAAAGCACGCTCAGCTTTCTATTGAGCCTGCTGGCCATAAACTGGGGAATAGGGACTCGAACCCCAACTAACTGATCCAGAGTCAGTTGTGCTACCATTACACTATTCCCCAATTGGATTTTCGATTTGCGATTGTCGATTTCCGGTTTGAATCGGCAATCAGGAATCGCAAATCATAAATGTATTCTAATCGAACAGGCGCACATTGCAAGAGAAATAAGTACTAAAGTGAGCTAAAGTGGGCTAAAGTGATTCTCGATTGCCGATTGCCGATTTGCGGCCTTACCAGGCCCAGGGCAAAATCGGAAATTGAAAATCACAAATCGACAATCCATTTTAGGCACTTAAAACTTTAGTCACTTTAGACACTTATCTGTAGAGGGCAAAACGATGGCACTGAAACGCACACACGTCTCCATAGTATTCTTATTATGGGTCCTTTCAATCGTTGGCTGCGGTCCCCAGAAAGCCGGGCACGACTTGGAAACGAAACCTCGCGGGATCGAGCTTTTGCGGGATACATGGGGGGTCCCTCACGTCTTCGCCGAGACCGACGCCGGGGCGATGTATGGGCTGGGCTATGCCGCCGCCGAAGATCGCGCGTTCCAGATGTATTATAACCTTCGCATCATTCAAGGCCGCCTGGCCGAGCTCCTCGGCGATGTCAAGGTCGGCGTCTCCCGTGCGGCGCCCCAGGGCAGGAATTCCGCTGTGCATAACGATATTGAGATGCGTACGATTGGGTACTACCGCGCCGCCCAAAATCTCGCCGCCAACCTCGACGGCGAGACGCTCGCCCTGCTCCAGGCGTACAGCGACGGCGTCAACGCTTACATCAACAGCCACCGCAGCGAGCTGCTCTATCTGTTCGAGAAGCTTGGCCTGGAGCCCGAGCCCTGGACACCCGCCGCGTGCATCGCTTCCTGGTGGCGGCTGGCCCTTTTCTTCTCCGGCGACGGACTGCGAGAGATGACCGCCTATTACGAGATCAAGGACGGCCAAAGACAGGTCCAGACTCTTTCGCCGGATGACGCCGCAGGTGCAATTCGCGGCCGGCCCGTAAGAGATGATGCATCCGTGATTCAATGCGGGGACGTTTCGGACGAGTGGGTCCGCAAGGTCATGGACTTCGCACGGCAGCACAATCTCACCCGCAAGGTTGACTTCGCTCCGGCGAACCGGCCGCCGCCGCCCCCGCCACGGTTCAGCCATGCCTGGGTGGCCGGCAGGGGCAAGACGACCGACGGCTCAGCCGTGCTGGTCAGCGATCCGCAAACGCCGGTTCGCAATCCATCGCTGTTTTACGAATTCCACGTCAGCGGCAAGACGTTCAACGCTCGCGGCATTGGCGTTCCGGGCAGTCCCATCATTCTGATCGGCTTCACCAGGAACGTCGCCTGGGGTATGACGGCGCTCGGCGCCGACCAGGCTGATTTGTTTCTGCTCAAGACTGATCCGAACCATCCGAACCAGTATCTCTTCGACGGCGGTTGGCGCGACATGGAAGTCCACAGCGAAACGATCAAGGTCAAAGACGACCCGGAGCAAACAATCACGTTCAGACAAACCCATCTCGGTCCCGTGGTGACATCTCTGGCGATGGGCGTCCGGCCGGGAGACGAGGTCGCCCTGAAGCGCATCCCGATATGTGAGCCGAAACATGACACACTCGAAGGCGCTCTGGCCATGATGCGGGCCAGGGACGTCTATGAATTCCAGCAGGCAACCGGCGGCTGGCGTTTTCCCAGCGCCAACTGCATATTCGGCGACAGCAAGGGCAACGTCGGCTACAAAACCATTCTCGCCCTGCCCATCCGCTCGGCCAACGCGCTATTGGACGCAATGGCGGCGCACGAAGGGTGGAGCTCAGCGAATGATTGGCAAGGCACCCTGCCCCATGAGCTGCTGCCCCAGGTCATCAATCCCAAACAGGGCTGGATCGTCACGGCCAATCACCGGCCCATCGCGTCCTTCTATCCCATACCGATGGGCATCTCGACCGGCAGTCTCGGCGACACTGACCGCTCCTGGCGCCTCAAAGAACGCATGTCGGCCAAAGACAGCTTCAGCCCCAAAGACGTGCTCGATGTCCACTACGATACCGTCAATGCTATCAAGCGCGACCTCGTTCGCCTGGGCTATCATCTGCGCGACGTGCAGCAATTCCCGCTGGAAGCAGAAACGCTCGATGCGCTCGGCTATCTGCAAGAGTGGCGCGCCAACGGATATAAATGCGAGATGGCGATCAAGGGGACGGAAATCGTGAACCTGATGCCCATGGCATTCAGGCAGAATTTCGAGGCGGCGACGATTTACGGCGGCGGGCTTTCAGGTCTGTGCAACATGCTTCAAACCATCAACGAGCGGATAAAGAAAGACCCCAATGCCTGGCTGAGCGATCCCGAAGCCGAGTACGTCAACCTGATTCTGAGAGCCGCCTGGCGATACGGCAAAGCCAATTACGGCGACGATCCGGCCAAATGGCAGCAGCAGGGCCGGACCAAACTGCTCGAAACAAAGCTGCCCTATTTCTCGACGCTGGATGGCTTTGAATCGCTCGACGAGAAGAATGACCTCACGTTGCCCGACCTTGCCTGCATCGAAGGCGGCACCATCCTCTCTCAGCAAGCCCAGTCCTATACGCAGCATGTGCTGCTGAAGGATGCGGATGAATCACTGGCCTTGCTGCCCATCGGCCAGTCCGAGCGGCCGGACAGCCCCTACAGACTGAGCGGCTACGATCTTTGGAGCCGGGGCCAATTACGCCCTGCGCCGCTGTCGCGAGAAAAAATAGAGAAACTCAAAAAATCAGAGGAACGCCTGTGACCCGCGGATGGGGGAATGAGCAGGTAGTTTCAGCGGCACAGAGGCACAAAGATTGTCGATCTTGGATTTGCGATTTTCGATTTTTCAATGGGCAATCGGCATTCGGCAACCCTTTGTGCGATTCAGAATTGTGGGTAGCTTCTCCGAAAGGCCGGCAACGGGTGTCATTTCGACTGGAGGGCCGCTGCAGGCGGACCGGAACGGAGAAATCTGCCTGTACCTGGGTTGTGCCTCTCGTCCGCAGCCAGATGTCTCGACTCCGCTTCGCTCCGCTCGACATGACACTACCTGCAAACATGAACTGCACCCAACCGGCAGGAAAAGTAGTGTTGTAAACGGATAAGTACAGTTATAATGCGTAGAGTCGGCAGTGAGCCGGGATGATTCTTACAGTTGTTTTTAAGAGGAGCTATCATGAGCCACTTACGATTGTCGATTGAAGAATCTCAAATTTCAAATCTTGAATCGAAAATCCTTCACGCCGTTCTGATTCTGTTGATCGTGTACGCCGGGGCCTTTGCGGCGGACTGGCCGACGTACAGGGCCGACGCGGCGCGAAGCGCGATCACGTCGCAGACCGTTGGTCCCAAATTATTTTTGCAGTGGACTTATACTCCCGCGCATCCGCCCAAGCCTGCCTGGCCGATGCCTGCCGAAGAGCTGCCGAGAATGCACAACGACAACGCGTATCACGTCGTGATGGCAGACGGCGCCGCATACTTCGGCTCATGCACGACCGACAAGGTCTATTGCCTCGACGCGGCTACCGGGCAGGCACGCTGGACGTTCTTTACCGAAGGCCCGGTTCGTTTTGCACCGTCAGTCTATCAGGGCAACGTCTATGCCGGCTCCGACGATGGCTGCGTGTATTGCATAGACGCCAAGTCCGGCTCACTGAAGTGGAAGTACCGGGCCGGTCCCAGCGACGAGAAGATCATCGGCAACGGGCGCATGATATCGCTCTGGCCGGTCCGAACCAGCGTCCTGGTCGATGACGGGACCGTCTATTTCGCGGCGGGCGTCTTCCCGTACGAAGGGCTGTATGTATGCGCCCTCAAGGCCGCTGACGGCTCGGTCGTCTGGAAGAACGATACCATCGGCGACCGCGCCCACGAGATGGAGTTTGGCGGGATATCGCCGCACGGCTATCTGGTGGCGTCCCGTGACATTCTCTACGTCCCTTCGGGGCGCTCCATGCCTGCCGCCTTCGACCGCAAGACGGGAAAGTTCCTCTACAGCGCCGCGCCCGGCGGCAAACGAGGCGGGTCGTGGGCCTTGCTCGATGAGGACCGGCTCATCTCCGGCATCGATTTCTCAGGCAAGCCCGACAAAGTCGCCTACGACGCCAAAACCGGAAAACGGCAGGGAGATGCGTTCGTCTGGTTCCCTGGAATCGACATGGCAATCACCCGCGAGTTCTCATACATCCTGACCGAGGAAGGCGTTTATTCGATTGACCGCGCCGCGTATTCGAAGGTTGCCAGCCAAGGCGCCAAGCTCGTGGCGGACCGGCAGGCTTGGCAGACCCAGGTGGATGCAGTGAGGGGTAAGGCCGGGGCCGCCGGCCGGGCCGCAGGCAAGAAACTGAGCGAACCAATTGCTGAGCTTACAGCAAAGATACGCGACGCCCAGGAGCAGGAAAAAAGTTTGAGGAGCAGTTGCATCCGCTGGCGCTATGCCCAAAAGGACCTTCGGTCCGTCCTGCTGGCGGGCGACGTCCTCTTTGCAGGGGGCCAGGGGATTGTCGTCGGCGTTGACGCAAAAAGCGGCAAAGAAGCCTTCAGGAGTGAAGTGACTGGCGCCGCCGTCGGGCTGGCCGCTTGTGATGGTCATCTGGTTGTCAGCAGCGATAAAGGCCCGCTCTACTGCTTCGGGCAGACGAAACCCGCCACGGCGAAAGAAATCAAGCCTCAAATAAAAGCCGACCCCTACCCGCAGGATTCGCTCACAGAAACGTATAGGGCAGCCGCTGAGAAAATCTTAGCCGAAAGCAACATAAAGAAAGGCTACGCCCTGGTCCTGGATTGCGGCCAGGGGCGCCTCGCATACGAATTGGCCAAGAGAACGGAGTCGAAGATTGTCGGTATCGAGAATGACCCGCAGAAGCTGGCCGTCGCAAGAGAGAATCTCGAAGCAGCAGGCTTGCTGGGCGAGCGTGTCGTGGTCGAGCCGTGGAGTTTGCAGTCTCTGCCGAGCTATTTCGCGAACCTGATCGTCTCCGACGGGATGCTCCTGACGGGCAAGACCGAGGGAACCGAGGAAGAAGGCCGCCGGATTATTCGCCCGTGGGGCGGCACAGCCTGCCTGAGCTTCCATCGCGAGGGGGAAGTGTCCTGGCGAACATACGTCCAGGACCCGTTGGAGGGTGCCGGCGCCTGGACGCAGCAGTTCTGCGATCCTTCGAACACCGCCTGCTCCGGCGATGAGCTGGTCTATGGCCCATTGGGAGTCCTCTGGTTTGGCGAGCCCGGCCCGGTGGGAATGGTCGAGAGACACGCGTGCGCGCAGAGCCCCGTCGCTATGGATGGCCGGCTCTTCATGCAAGGCGAGGAAACCATCATGGCCGTGGACGCCTTCAACGGCACGCTGCTGTGGAAGAGGGAAATTCCGGGAGCCGTCCGCGTCAAGGTCAAGGCCGACTGTGGAAACATGGTCGTGACAGAAGGCGGCCTCTACGTCGCCGCTCACGACAAGTGCTACCGCCTCAACCCCGAGACGGGCGAAATAATGCGCGAATACAAAGTCCCCGCCTCCGCCGACGGCTCACCCCGCCGATGGGGTTATCTGTCGGTCGTGGGCAATGTCCTCTATGGCTCGGCCGCCAAGGCCATGGACCAGGACTACGGCGCGATGGTAAAGCGTTTCGTGGAAAACGGCCGATGGAAAGACGTCAAGGACATTCCCGAGGCGGACCGGGAAGAATATGAATTCGCCAAGAAGTCATATCCCGGACCGCAAGACGTGCGGATGGCCGCTCAGAGGTCGGGGACCATGTACAGCCGCATGACCTCCTTTGCCAACGGCGGAGAGTTTCTCCAGACGAACGCTGTGACCGAGAACCTGATGGCGGGTGACAAACTGTTCGCCATGGACACCGAAACTGGTGAGCTCCTTTGGCAGAAGGAAGGCGAAAAGATCGCCAATATAACGATCGCGCTGGGCGACGGAAAAATCTTCTACGCCGACAGCGCGGCATCGGAGAAACAAAAGAGCCGCGCCCTGGCCGCAAGACGAAAGCTCATGGAAAAGGGCGTGTACAGACAGCGGGAAGGAATCCTCGAAGAGCTGAAGCAGAAGAAGGAATTCCTCGCTGCCAGGCTCGCGGAGAACCCCTCATATCCGCAAAGATCTCAGGCTGAATACGTCATCAACTCCCTGCGAGCCGAGCTGTTCCAGAAGGACCATCCCGAAGGAACTCTGACGGAGGACGACGCCGACGTGCGATTGGTTGTCGCGCTCGACGCAAAAACCGGCGAGCAGCTCTGGAGACGCCCCGTTGACCTGACCGGCTGCTGCGGGGATGCGATGGGAGCCGCCTATAGTGGCGGACTGCTGCTGTTCTTCGGTAACAACGGCAACCACGACGCCTGGCGGTTCAAGGAAGGCGCCTTGAAATGGCGGCGCATCACGGCCCTGTCGGCCGAGAAAGGCGATATGGTCTGGTCCCGCGCTTTGAACTACCGCACGAGGCCGGTCATCGTCGGCAATAAAATCATCTTAGAGCCGCAAGCCTGCGATTTGCGAACGGGTGAGATTCTTACGCGCAACCATCCGGTCACCGGGCAGGATGTCCCCTGGGAATTTTTGCGACCGGGCCATACCTGCGGCATCACAGCCGCTTCGGCCAAGGGCCTCTTCTACCGCTCGGCCTGCACGGCGTTCTACGACCTCCAGCAGGATAACGGCGTCACCATCTTCGGCGGCTACCGCCCCGGCTGCGCCATCAGCGTGATTCCCGCCAACGGCGTGCTGCTCAGCCAGGAAGCCGCCGCAGGCTGCACGTGCTCGTACCCAGTCCGCTGCTCGCTGGCGATGATCCGCAAACCCAACAGAACTCAGCCCTGGACGGTCTATGTCACGCCGGGCGAGTTGAAACCCGTCAAGCATTTCGCAATAAACTTCGGCGCGCCGGCGGACATGAAAGATAGCGAAGGGACCGTCTGGTTCAGCTACCCGAATCCCAAGACCGATTCCTTCACGCATTTCCCCGGCTACGGCGTCAAGTTCAATCTGGCTGAGCAGATACTGCCCGGCATGGGTTTCTTCTGCCGTGACTTCAAGGGTCTTAGCATTTCCGGTACCGACAAGCCCTGGCTGTTCACATCAGGCTGCCAGGGGCTGCTGCGTTGTGAAATCCCGTTGGCCGACGGCGGCGCGGCGCAAGAGCCCGCCTCTTATACCGTTCGCATGGGCTTTAGCGCCATGCCAGGCGACCAGGCGGGCCAGCGCGTCTTCGATATCAAGCTCCAGAATAAGGTCGTCCTGGAAGGCTTCGACATCGTAGCGACCGCCGGAGCAGTGAACAAAGCGGTCGTGAAGGAATTCAAGGGCATCGAGGGTGGAAGTACTCTCGTCGTTGAGCTGCTCCCAAAATCGGCTGACCCTCAGGCCGGTCAGGCCCCGATCATCAACTGTATCGAGGTCATCAAAGAAGAAGCCAAGACCGTCGCCGGGATTTAGGCAAATAGCGCGCAATAGAATTCGCCGAAACAGGTTTTTTCCACAGCCACGGTAGCTCGATATCCGTATCGCAGCCGCAGAAGTGCGATTTTGGCCCGAAAAGGCGTTTTCCTGCTCATTTTGCAGGGTAGAAAAAAATTTTCGAAAACTCCTTTTTTGCTGTTGACACATCTTACGGATGCAAGATATCATGCTCTTACGTATGTAAGAGGAGATTTATTATGACAAAGCGACAGTTGCAGGCAATGAGTCCGGCCGAAACCGAAATTCTCAGATTGGTCTGGCAGATAGGGCAGGCCACCGTCCAGCAAGTCTGCGAACAACTGCCCCCCAGGAGGAACATCGCTTACAAGACCGTCCAGACGCTGCTTCGTCGGCTTGAGGAGAAAGGTTATCTGCGGCACAGGATCAAGGGCAAAGCCTACGTCTTCTCCCCCGCGATCAAACGTGAGGACGTCGTCAAGCGAACGGTCCTGGATTTTCTCGACAGGCTCTTCGCCGGCGATCCCAGACCACTGATGCAGTTTTTGGCCGAAGACGGAAGAATCGACGCCGAGGACATCGAGAGGCTCAAGAAACTCATCGATAAAGAATAGAGAATTGTCTCTTTGTGGAGGTATTGACGATGGCAAGCGGTCTGACTGGCGTTACAGATTACCTGCTGACTCAAAGCTGGCAAATAGCACTGCTCGTGCTTGTGGTAGCCGCAGTGAATCTGGCTCTGCGAAACAAGAGCGCGCACGTTCGTTATCTTCTCTGGCTGATTGTCTTAGCCAAATGTCTGGTGCCGCCTTTCTACGCTGTACCTTTGGCGATTCTGCCGCAGCAGGGGCTGGCTGAGTCGATTGCGACAGCCCTGCCGGCCTACGTGCCGCCTCAGCAGCGCGAAGCAACCGGCGCGATGATAGCGGAACCTGGCGAGTTATCTTCAATTCCCTTTGAGATGCTGTCGCCGGCGGTCGAGCGTGGATGGCGCAGCATTAGCGTCCACGAATGGCTCGGGATCGGCTGGATGGTTGGGGCCTGTGCCTTCCTGACTTTCAATCTACTGCGAGCTCTGCGCGCGAATCTCTGGCTGTGGAGACGGCGCAAGGCGCTGCCGGCCGAACTTCGCAGCAATATAGAGAACCTATTTTCCGCTCACGGCGTCCGGAGCTTCCCGGACATCTGGCTCGTGGAGGGCTTCAACCAGCCGTTTGTCTGGGGCCTGGTGCGCGGGAGCATCTACCTGCCGGTGGACTTCCTGAACATCAACAGGCCGGAACACCAAAGAAGCGTTCTGGGGCACGAGCTAAGTCACGTCCTTCGGTTCGACGCCGCCGTGAACATCCTGCAGGTCATCGCCCAGGCCATATTCTGGTTCCATCCCCTTATCTGGTGGGCGAACCGTAAGATACGCGCCGAACGCGAGAAATGCTGCGACGAGATGGCCGTTGCCCGCTTGAATACGTCGCCGCGCGATTACAGCACGGCCATTTTAGAGACCTTGGCAAACAAATGCAGACAAACCCGGCCGGTCCCATCGTTGGCGGTTGCCGGTCCCGTCAAAAATATCGAGGAAAGGATCAAAACCATGCTAAGACCAGGAAAAAAATTCTACAAACGCCCAAGCGTTGTTGTTGCGATAATTGTATTCCTGCTGGCTCTGCTGACAGTTCCATCGATAGTAGTTCTAACCGCTAAAGCGCAAAGTCAAGCAATAGCCGCGAGTGGGGACAAACCAGCCTACTCACTTACCTATAGAGCCGCGGCTACAGGCCCCACGACTCTTGGGCCGATTGTCAACAGCTCGAAATCCGAGGGGGGGCCGCACATTTCAACCGATGGCCTGTCTCTATTCTTTGCCTCCAAGCGGCTCGGTGGTCTCGGTGACAAAGATCTGTGGGTGACAACGCGAATAACCAAAGACGACCCCTGGGGCACGCCGGTCAATCTCGGATCGACGATCAACAGTTCCGCGTACGAAGGGGACCCATGCACATCGGCCGACGGCCTGGAGATCTACTTTGTCTCAGGCCGCCCTGGTGGCTCCGGCACCTGGGACATCTGGGTGGCGAGACGGAAGATCAAAGACGATCCCTGGGGTGTTCCGGTCAATCTCGGGCCAACCGTCAACAGCCCACTCAAGGAAAGCTGCCCGAGCATTTCGGCCGACGGCCTGGAGCTCTACTTCAATGACTACTGGGGTCCCCGGCCGGGCGGGATGGGGGCCACAGACATTTACGTCACTACGCGGAAGACTGAAGACGATCCCTGGGGTACGCCGGTTAATCTTGGACCACCCGTCAACAGTGTAGCCCATGAATGGGATCCTGATATTTCCGCGGATGGGCTGTCGCTGTACTTTAGCTCTCGACGCAGCCATGGGCTCGGGGGGGATGGCTTCTGGGTGGCAACGCGGAAGACCAAAGACGATCGCTGGGGTGATCCGGTTAATCTTGGACCACCCGTCAACAGTCCATATGATGCGTACAATCCTGATATATCGAGCGATGGTTCGACCCTCTACTTCATTACGGACCGGCCGGAGAGCGTGAGCTGGTCTTATTCTTATAATATATGGCAGGTTGTCTTGGAAAAAGGAGACCAGGCCTCTTCGCTTCAATCCGCAGCATTCTTCGGGGACTTAGCGAGGGTAAAAGCTTTTCGGGATTCAGGTGTTGATGTCAACCAAAAGAACGCTCTTGGTGTGACAGCCCTGTACTCGGCGGCCAGCGGAGGCCACAAAGAAGTAGTAGAATTCCTCCTTGCTGAGGGCGCTGATATCAATGAGAAGACCGCAGCATATACAGATGTGACGGCCCTGCATGCGGCAGCCAGAGAAGGTCACAAGGAGATTGTCGAGGTGCTTCTGGCAGGTGGTGCCGATGTGAATGCCGGTAATACTTATGATGAGCTGACTGCTGCCGAACTTGCCATGGAAGCCAACCATATTGAGGTAGTAAAACTGCTTATCGCCAAGGGTGCTGATATTTGCGCTCTGCATTTCGCCATTCATATGAAAGATTACGCTAAGGCGAAAAGCCTGATTGAAAGCGGCGCCGATGTTAATAAACGGAAAAGAAGGTTGGAGGCACCCCTACACCTGGCTGCATCGAGTGGCCAGAAGGATGTGGCCGAATTGCTTATCGCTAAAGGTGCCAATATTAATATCCAGAACAGCCACGACCGAACGCCCCTACACTTAGCGGTCCGTGAGGACGATAGAGATATGGTCGAGTTGCTGGTTACAAAGGGTGCCGACATAAATGCGAAAAGCAAATTTGACGGATGGGTCTCCGGGACGCCTCTGGATCTCGCTATTGATGAAGGCCATATCGAAATCGCAGAATTTCTCAGAAAGCACGGGGCGAAGGAATGATTGCCGTGGAGGCCGGCTCTTTGTGATTGTGCCCGCCGGATGTATTCTGTACACTATCGAGACGTGACGTTGATGTGTGGTTGTTGTGAAACGTTCCGGATGGGCAGGAGATGTCGCAGAAGATTCTGGTCCTGGTTCTTGTGGTCTCGGTGGCGGTGGGGGGGCAAGACCTCCTCGCCCAAGAGCGGTCCATCGCCGAGCGGATTGGGGGGCGGGATTTTCCTTCGGTGTTTCAGGCCTGGTCGCCGGCGGACAATCTGCCGGGCGAGGATGAGCTGGCAACCGCCGCCCGGCATGATTTGCTTTGGCACGCAGCCGAATGGTATGGCCTGGTCTGGGACAAGCAGCCTTCCGGCCTGGCCGAGGCGTTCGAGCCTCAGAGCATTCAGGCGGGACTCAAGAGACGCAAGGCGCTTCTCGAACTGAATCCGAACATCATCCTCATCGCTGAGATTCGCTACCGCGACGCTTCAAGGCACTTCCTCCCGACGGACCACCCCTGGTGGCGGCGCGACAGCAAGGGGGAATTGGTCAAAGGATGGGACGAAGGCAAATTCATCCAGCTCGATTTTGATAATCCGGCGTTTCGCGAGCACGTCGCCAGGCAAGCGCAGGCCGCCGTCGAATCGGGCGTCGTCGATGGCGTGCTGCTCGACTGGTGGACCGAGAACGACAGCCGCCTCGAACTGGTCAAGCTCGTTAGAAAAGCTATCGGCGATGAGCATTTGATTCTCGCCAACGCGAACGACAGAACAATGCCGAGAACGGCGCCCTACATCAACGGATATTTCATGGAGTGTTACAGGAGCAAAACGCCGGCGGACTGGCAGAGAATCGCTGCGACGCTCCAGTGGGCCGAGAAGAACCTGCGTCCGCCCCGCGTCAACTGCCTTGAGACGTGGTATCACAATTCGCGAGACGACCTGAACCTGATGCGGGCCACGACGACGCTGAGCCTGACCTGCTCGGACGGCTATTGCCTGTTCTCCGATCCCAATCCGCTGCCGACGGGGGACCATCGGCACAACTGGTATCCCTTCTGGGACGCAAAACTCGGCAAGCCCATGTCCGAAGGTGTCACCATGCCCGACGGCACGATGCGGCGTGAATTTGAGAAAGGAACCGTCGTCTATAACCCGATGGGCAACGGAGAGGTCACGATCGCATTTGGCGAGTTCAGGACCAGCGCGGCCACCGGCGAGACATCGAAGAGCCACACACTCAAAAGCCCCGACGGTGACATTTACCTGAAGAAGAACCCCGAATAGCGCGGCCTGAAAGGCAGGAGTATGCTATGAGTAGTCATCATTCATCGAGATTGACACGCCGGTCCTTTCTCAAGAGCACCGCCATAGCCTCAGCAATCGCGGGTGGCAGCCTCAAGCGCAGCTTGGGGATGGTTTATGCAGCATCTGCCACCCGTCAGCCAAAGCCGAATATCCTTTACCTGATGACCGACCAGCATCGGGCCGACTGCCTGGGCTGCGCGGGCAACAAAGTCATCAAGACGCCCCATCTCGATTCGATTGCGGCTGACGGCGTTCGTTTTTCGAGCGCCTATAGCTCGACGCCAAGCTGCACACCCGCCCGCGCTGCGATCCTGACGGGCCTGTCGCCCTGGCATCACGGCATGATCGGCTATGGCCGCGTCGCCGAGCAGTATCCCTTCGAGCTTCCCGGCGCGCTGCGCGAAGCGGGCTACTACCTCTACGCCATCGGCAAGATGCACTGGCACCCGCAGAGGCTGCTTCGGGGCTATCACAAGATACTGCTGGATGAGTCCGGCCGCGCCGAGACGCCGGACTTTGTCAGCGACTATCGCCAATGGTTCAAGGAGCAGGCCCCGGACCTCGACCCGGACGCGACGGGGATCGGCTGGAACGACTATCGTGCGAAAGCCTACGCATTGCCGGAGCGCCTGCACCCGACGACGTGGATGGCCGACCGAGCGGTCGAATTCATCGAGAGCTACGACCGGCCCGAGCCCTTCATGCTGAAGGTCTCCTTCGCCCGGCCCCACAGCCCTTACGATCCGCCGCAGAGGTTCATCGACATGTACAACGAGAATGACATGCCCGCTCCGGCCATCGGCGACTGGGCTGCTCAGTATGCCCCGCACGATGAGCCGCCCAAGCCGAGCCAGTGGCATGGCGATTTAGGCGTGAAACAAGCCAAGGAATCCCGGCGGGCTTATTACGCCTCGGTGACGTTCATCGACGAGCAGGTCGGGCGGATTCTCGCGGCCCTGAAGAAACGCGGATTGTACGACAACACGCTGATCCTGATGTTCTCCGACCACGGCGACATGTTGGGCGACCATCACCTCTGGCGAAAGACCTACGCCTACGAAAGCTCTGCCGCAATTCCGATGCTGCTGCGATGGCCCAAAGCTATGGGGATGGACCAAAAGCGGGGCGAGACCCTGCCTCAGCCGGTCGAGCTGCGGGACGTGCTGCCCACGTTCCTCGACGCCGCCGGAGCTTGGCCCCAAGGGCCGTCCATCCCGAATCACCTCGACGGCAAAAGCCTGTTGGAGCTGGTTCGCGGCAATACGAAGAGCTGGCGGCCCTTCATCGACCTGGAGCACTCGATGTGCTACAACCAGGACCATTGGAACGCCCTGACTGACGGCAAGGTCAAGTACATCTACTACGCCTTCGACGGCAGAGAAGAGCTCTTCGATTTGACCACTGACCCGCGAGAGCTGCGCAACCTTGCCGCCGTGCCGGCACATAGTGACACGCTGCTTCAATGGCGGCAGCGCATGGTCGAACACTTTTCGGAGCGAGGCGATCCGTTCGTCACCAACGGCAAACTAACCATCCGCAAAGGCCGCCTGCTCTACTCGCCCCACTTCCCGAAAAAACCCGCAGGCAAGACGTAGAAACCGCCGATAAACGCAGATGGACGCAGACTCTTCTGGCCACAGAGACCACAGAGGACACCGAGAATTAGATCGTCAATCGACAATCGTAAATCGTAAATCTCAAGTAGGCGTAGGGTGCGGTGCATCGCACCAATCCTGAATCAAGCCAACATAGTAGGCTGTCATTCCGCACTTGATGCGGAATCCAGGATGCCGACGTTTCTGGATTCCCGCTCCCCGCTTTCGCGGGGACAAGTTTACACCTGCGAAAGCAGGTGCGGGGATGACAAGCCATAGAATCAATGATGACGGAGTAGCTTTCGTTCTCTCAGGAACTTCTTCTGTGTCAAAAGAATGATTACAGCCATGCCCATGAACAACGTCGAAATCAGCTGCATAATATCTGATATAACAGGGGTGGGCCTCCCCTTGCGACCCGCGTGGCCTGTTACTCCTTTTCCTCTCACCTCAATCTTGAGTTGTGCTGTTTCGCCCTTATCGACAAGGATTGAGAATGTGGAGCTTTCTCCTTGGTTCAGTCTCGGGAAATGTATTTCTCTCGCGTTTGAAGAAGCTGGTTTGGGCATTGAGTAGGTTATGCTCTTTAAGCTCGGCTCGACCTTCATGTCTTGGATATTACAGGACAAAGGCAGTTCAAGGTAGACTTGAACGTCTTCCGCTTCCTTGTTGCCTGCGTTCTCTACCCGAGCATTGTAAATACTAACCTGTGTAGCCTGTTTTGTGAAGTCTGCGGGGGGGAACGATTCGTAAAGCAACTCTGGTGCCACACGATTCTTCCGGTTTCATCGGACATATATGCGTCCCTTCACGGTCGAACAATGATTGCCGAGTTTAATCGAAAGACGAACATGGACTTTCTTCTCCTGCACAAAAAATTCCCGACGCTTGTTCCGTTCATGAGGACAATACGCAAACTGTGGGCCGATGTCAAGCGAAAGTTTGCCTCCCTTGCGACCGCTCACCTTCAGAGCGGCGGCAAGTCGCAGCCTTTGGGGCATTGCCTGGTCAGGCAGGCATTGGCTTCGGTACGCTGAAAATTCAAACTGTTCGGTGTTTTTCGACGATCCAGGACTTGTGGCTTCTGTTGCGCCGGCACACCATGTTTTCCGTAGGGGCAGGCCCATGTGCCTGCCCAGGGCAACTATTACCGCAAAGCATTGCGAAGCGTCCATGTGATTGTGTTGCGGCCTTCGGCGAGGTTGGCCAGCGGGCCGGGGAGGGATTTTGTAAAGCCCCGGCCATTGATGTCGGTATCGACGGTGATGGGTTTGCCGGAGTGGTCCTCGATAGTCTGACCGACCGTCGGAAAGACACCGACCAGCTCAGCATCGACCCGTGGGCCCCATACGCGCAGCGTCGCATCATCGACGGAAAATGTGATCGTGGCTCCGCGAGGATCGTCCTTGACGGAAAGCCCGGTGACATAAGCATCGACCAGGCTGTGTTCGTCGCCAAAGGAGCTCTTGCCCGCGCCTTCTAAGAAGACGTTGTAATCGCAGACGTAGCCTGGAGCGTTTTTGACATCATCGAGCCCCCGCCGCACGAAGATATTGTTGAACCACTTATCATCCTGGGCGGTGCCCGATTTGCGTCCGGCGCCTATCGTCGTGTGCGGCTTGTAATACTCGGAGCGGCGCTTCGTGTCGGGACTGTACTCATACCCGCAATCGGCAAACAGATTGTGCGCGAACACCGTCGCCTCGGAATTGCTCCGGACCGCCGGCCCGATCAGGACGTTGTTATCGACGACGATGGGGCCGTGGTCCATCTCCAGAAACACGGTGGCGGCCTCGGTCTTGTAGATGATATTGCGCGTGATGCGGGTGCCCTGATTGCCGAAGTCCATCCAAATGCCGAAAGCCCCTTCCTTCTGCCGATAGACGCCCCGGATCAGGTTGCCGCTGACGACGGTATCGACGCTGTTATGGAACTTGATCGCCGCGGTCTCCCAGCCGCCGAACTCCCTGCGGTAATTCGTGTCCTCAATGAAATTGCCCGATATGAGGCAGCGCGTCGCTCCCTTCTGGCCGGCAATGCCCGCCTGCCCGCACCGCCGGATGACGTTGTTGCGGATGATGTGGTCGCCGAAGGCGTCGATGTCACTGTAATCCACCCCCGGCGCGTGGCCCAGGATAATGCCGACGCAGCGGGCGTTGACGATCGTGCAGTTCTCGATGATCCAATGCTTTCCCATTCGCGGGCCGACGGCGCCGGGTTGCAGCTCCATGCCTGGCGGCGCCCAGTTCGCCGCCGCGTGCATGAACTCAAGGCCGTCAACGGTGATGTACTTCAGACCGCTGACCTCCGGCATAAAGAGGCTCTCGCGAACGTTGATCTCGGTCAGCTCCGTGTTGGGATTGGCCTTGCCGAAATTCGCGCGGATGATCGTCACCTCGTCGCCCGCCTGGCAATGCCAGGATTGCTCGGCCTGACTGACCTCTTCGGGGCTCTGTTTCTCGTAGAATGCTTCCCCGTTGAGATAGACGTCGCCGCGATGATGCCGCTGGCCGTAATTCAGCCAGCCGCCGGAGAGCGTCAGGGCGTAGGGGTTATACCCGCCGAAGAATGAATTGGGCAGCTCGACTTTCCAGACTTGCCCGCCACGCGGATTGGCGGGCGAGCCCTCCTGCTGCGTCCAGGAGGTGATGCGCTCGGACCCTTTGATGACGGCCTTCTCGCCCGGCGCAGCGCGGTAGGTGATGCGTTTATCCTCGCTCGTGCCGCCCCGGGGCGGCTTGACCCACTCGCGATACGTCCCGCCATGAACGATTACGGCATCTCCCGGCTGAGCGATGGAAGCAGCTTTGCTGATCGTAAGCAAGGGTCCGGTCATGTCGCCGGGACCCGAATCGGCTCCCGTCGTGGCCACGTGAATCTCTCTGGCGGATGCGCCTGTGCCGCCGAGGGTGGCGGCTATACAAATAAGCGCCAGCACAACCTTTCTTTCCATAGCAACACTCCTTTCTTGAGCAGTCGATTTTGCAGACATATCATAAACGAATCTCGCCGGAATAGAAACGAATTGGCGGTTCTTTCCGCGAATCCCGCCGCCGGCCTTTCGCGGGCCGAGGCGCAACTTTTCAATGGCTCGCGGCTGGAATCGTGGTATCATAATCGGCGGTGCCTTGGGCATGGCAAGGCCACTTTGCATATGAAAGGGATCGTATGAAAAAGGCGGTTCTTATCCTGTCAATATGCTTGCTTGCGGGGAAGGCGGGGGCGGCGCCGCCAAAGGTCGATCTCGTCCAAGGCGAAAACAGAATCGACGTCGTCATCGCAGGTAGGCCGTTCACCAGCTACGTCTATGGCGACGATTTGACCAAGCCGGTCCTTGTCCCGGTACGCACGCCTTCGGGCATCGAAGTGAACCGGCGGCACCCGCTGGTAAAAACCGAAGGCGCAAGCTCGGACCACGAGCATCACGTCGGAATCTTCTTCGCGGTGGACCAGGTCAACGGCGTCAACTATTGGAAGAACACGACCGTCCCGCCGCAGATCAGGCACGTCGAAATAACGCAGATGGCCGGCGGCGAAGGCAAAGCAACGCTCTCAACCCTCGCCCATTGGATTGACGACAAGCAGCAGATCGTCCTGGAGGAAAAAAGGAGCATGACGTTCCTCGCGGGCGAGCACGAGGATGAGTACGCCATCGACTTTAGCATCGACCTGACGGCCAAGAATACCAAGGTCATCTTCGAGGATATCGAAGAGGGCATGTTCGCGATCCGGGTCAGCGATTACTTAAGGGAGACTGACGCCTCCGCTGCGCTGAAAGAGGGACAGCCTCTGCCGACGGAGTCACTGGCCGGGACCGGAAGATATTTCAGCTCCAACGGCGACGAGACCGCAAAGAATATATGGGGCAAGCGCGCCCGATGGGTCGCCTTGCAAGGCGTCAAGGACGGCAAAGTCGTCGGCGTCGCCATCCTCAACCACCCTGCAAGCATTAACTACCCGACCTACTGGCACGTGAGAAATTACGGCCTGTTCTCCGCCAACCCGCTGGGCCAGGCCGACTTTCAAAAGGGCCAGCCCAAGCAGTACCGAAAGAACAAGGTCATCCCGCTTCGGCTCACGCTCGAACGAGGCGAGACGGCGCATTTTAGATTTCTCGTGATCGTTTATGATGGAACGAGAACGCACGAGCAGATGGAAGAGCGATTCAGAGAGTTTGCAGAATGAACCGTGATTGAATCCGCGTGTGCAACAAGTTGCACACCCTACACTCTGTGATAGAATACGTATTACTTCTTAACGTGTGATTTGCAGCGTTGTCATTGCGAGGCCTGTTTTTGCAGGCCGTGGCAATCCGGCGAAGCCGTCCCGAGCACAGCGAGGGATCTCAAACGTTGCGGGCGAGATCCTTCGTTATACTCAGGACGCCGGTAGGGCGGCGGATTGCTTCGCTCCGCTCGCAATGACAGTGGGCATTGTATTAAAGGGAGATTTGACCATGAAGACTCTTACACGCAGAGATTTTATGAAGCATTCGGCCCTGGCGGGTGCTGTGCTGGCATCGCCATTCTCCAGGGCACAAGGGGCAAACGATGGTATTCGCGTGGCCGTCGCGGGAGTCAAGGGCCGGGGCTGGGCGCTCGTCGGCGATTTCCAGGGCGTCAAAGGCGTGCGGGTCGTCGCGCTGTGTGACGTGGACGGCAGCGTGCTCGACCAGCAGGTAGAGAAGCTCAAAAAGCAGAACGCCGATGCTCAGGGTTACGGCGACTATCGCCGGATGCTCGAAGATAAATCCATCGACGTCGTCGCCGTCGCCACGCCCGACCATTGGCACGTGCCTTTGGCCGCGGCCTCGATCGTTGCCGGCAAAGACGTCTATGTGGAAAAGCCCATGAGCCACACCATCGCCGAAGGCCGCTATCTCGTGAACCTCGCCCGCAAGCACGGCAAGATGGTCCAGCACGGCACGCAGACTCGCAGTACCGGCGGCACGATAGAGGCCATCGAATACCTGCGCTCGGGCAAGCTCGGCAAGGTCCGAATGGCCAAGGCGATCAATTGCCAAATGCGCGGGCCTATCGGCCGCGTGCCCGATAGCGAAACACCGCCGAATGTCAACTACGATCTCTGGCTGGGCCCAGCGCCGAAGCGGCCCTTCAACAAGAACCGCTTCCACTACAACTGGCACTGGTTCTGGGACTACGGCACCGGCGACACCGGCAACGACGGCATCCACCAGATCGACATCGCCCGCTGGGGGCTGGGCGTGGAGATGCCCAGGGCCGTCTCGTGCAGCGGCGGGCAGCTCTTCTACGACGACGACCACGAAACGCCCGATACGCAGGTCGCGACGTTCGAGTATGACGGCGTCTATCTGATGTTCGAGATGCGGCTGTGGACGCCGTACCCGCTCGAAGGCCACGACAACGGCGATATCTTCTACGGCGACGAAGGGACCCTGTCCATCGGCCGGGACGGCTGGCAGGTGACATTCAAGAACGGCAAGAAAGGCCCGGGCGGCCCGCGCGGAGAGTATTCGCACGCCGAGAACTTCATCAAGGCGGTCCGCAGCCGAAAGGCGAGCGACTTGAACGCCGGCGCCGAGGAAGGCCATTGCTCGGCCGCATTGTGCCATTTGGCCAATATCGCCATGCGGGTCGGAAGACGCCTGAAATTCGACGTCCAAAACGAACGCTTCATCGACGACGCCGAAGCCAACACGTACCTGACCAAGCAATACCGCAAAGGCTACGAGCTGCCGGCGCTCTGACGTCCGACCTGGCTCCGAAGCACGTTGCCATCGCGAGCAACGGGCCTGGATTGGCTTTTTCTTCACTTTGGGGGCACTTGCTCGGTTTCGGTCCCCCAAGGAGGGGACGGACCCGACAGCCGAGAAATTATTTCAGCAAGATCTGTTTTCGCTTGACTTTTTGCCGAACTGTACACATAATGTATACGTGAGGATAATAGGAAAGCTTAAATTGCAGAGCTTTTGGCAAAGCCATCAGCAGGCAAGGAAGCCTCTTGAAAAGTGGGTCCAGGTTGTTGAGCAGGCCCAGTGGAGCAACTGGTCGCAACTGAGATCGACTTTTGGAAAGGCTGACCTGGTCCAAACGAAAACGAATACGTACGTTGTCTTTGATGTTGGCGGTAATAAATACAGGCTGATAACGATGGTGAATTTTAGAGGACAGGCCGTTATTGTTGAAACAGCTTCAACTCATCGCCAATACGATAAGGGGAAATGGAAAGGGTAAACATGAGCCTCGCTGTACGACAGGTAAATAATCATACGGGTCGCATTCCCGGTACCCTCCTTGGTTTGCAGAAGAGGTTCTTTGTGCTTCGGCCTATTCGCAACAAAGTTGATTATCACGATGCGCTTGCGGCTGCAATGGAGCTGGCCTCGCGTTCCGATTTGACTTCTGAGCAAGCGGATTATTTGGAAGTTCTGACAGAGGTTATTGCCGATTATGAAGAAAAACGTTTTGAGATGTCAAAACATAGTCCGCAGGAGATATTAGAATTCCTGGTGGAAGAAAACCAAATGAGCGGCTCGGATCTGGGGCGTATATTGGGCAGCAGGACTTTGGGGCCGGCTCTTCTTCGTGGAGAGCGGTCCCTGAGCAAAACACACATCAAGAAGTTGGCGGACTACTTTTCCGTCAGCCCTGCCTTGTTTTTTGGCTGAGCTTGGGGGTCGGAAGGCGCCTCAAAGTCGACACCCAAAACGAACGCTTCATCGACGACGCCGAAGCCAATACCTACCTGACCAAGCAATACCGCAAAGGCTACGAGCTGCCGACGCTGTAAAGGTGACGCTTGCCTTCGGGCATGGATGATGCGGAGGCACAGGCAATGGGTTCGCGGGATAGCAGGAAATTCACAATCGCTGAAATGGTCCAGAGGGGCAAGGCGGTCTATTGGAAGATGCCGGCTCCTCTGCGATGGCTCCTGTCTCCCGTCAAAGCAATCTACAGGCTCTTGAGTATTATTAGGCCGGATGTGTGGATAATGACGGGAAATGAAGTGTCCAGCGGAAAAGAACTTGGCATCATTTTTGCCGGCCTTGAAATAGACAAGAACTACATCAGGATGCTGGCTTTTGGGGATTTGTGCCGGGAGCACCACGTCGGCGGAAAGTGGTTGTGGAACATACGTAAGGTACGTGATAAGGATGGACAAGATTGTTCATTGCTCGTCGTTGAAGCGCCTCATTGCTCTGCCGGATTGTCCGCGAAGATGAACTACCTGTTTATTCCTGGTTGGGTGACTGGGGAAGTGGATATCTCCGTCGAGCGATCCTCGATTTTCAGTAACAGAAACACCAGCCTCAGATCAGATCTAAGGAGAATAAGAAGGAACAATCTCCATTTCGAAGAAACCAGAAGCCTCTGCGACCTCCACAATTTCTATCACAATATGTACGTGCCCTACACTACCAGAGTCCACGGGGATAGATCGAAGATTGTGCAGTATGGTTTTGTGAAGGCGGAATTTAAGAAGCGAGGTCTCTTCACTGATTTGCTTCTGGTGAAAGAAAACGAAGAATGTATCGCGGGAATCCTGATTCGTTGCAGGAAAGATAAGGCAAAACTATCGACCCTCGGTGTCAAAGATGGCAACCCGGATTATGTTGGGCATGGAGCCATAGGTGCTGTGTTCTATTTCGCGATCCAGTATCTGGCGGATAAAGGTTGTGCGAGGATTGATCTTGGAGGATCGAGGTCGTTCCTGAAAGATGGTGTGCTGCGTTATAAGAGGAAGTGGCGCCAGAGGATATCCAGCAAAAAGGGGCCGGCGTTCCTGGTCAAGGTGTTGTCGCAAACCGAGGGACTGCGAGGATTTCTTCTGAACAACCCATTCGCCTACCAGGACACAACGGGACTGCGGGGTGCGGTGTTCGTGGACGGTGACAAGTCACTTGCGAAACGGGATTTCGCGGACATCTATAAGAGGTTCTATGTCGAAGGCTTGTCGAAATTGGTCATTTATCGCTTCGACGACGCCGCGGACGCAGCAGCCGCACCCGTCCCGCCGGAGTTCTCTGACAAGATGATAATCGCTTCGGCCGAAAGCCTATTTGCGACCATGCGCTGATGGGATAGCCAGAAATCCGGAACCGCAGACGCCGTTCTGAATGAGCCGAAGCCCTGAGCTTGCCGAAGGGGAAGCCGAAGGATGAACGCCGATTAACGCCGATTCTTTAGCTTCGAGATTGGACATTCGATATTCAAAGCTTCTGCGTCCTGTATCCTGCATTCTGTGTCCTTTCTTTCAACTTTTTCTCAAGAACACGTAGTCACCACAATTGACAGTCGAGAGCCGGTGGCTTAAACAGGCCGCATCAGTTTCGGGTCGAAGATCGCGCGGTTAAGCTGACCATATCCTGGCGGGCGTTGCGTTAGCCAAGCGTTAGGCAAAGCAAAAGTCGGCAGAGCGAACGACGTATTCCTTGGCGAATAGAACTTCGGGAAAGTGCATAGAATCCGTTACACGCCCAATATTTTTGTGAAAAAGTCGCTATTTAGCCAAAAAGCCACATGTATTCGGACTGAATATGGGCAAAATCAAGACGTGTGGAGTCAAAATGGGGACACGACTTGTCAAGGAATCCGGACGTTTTGTAGGTCAAAAAACTAGGGCCGTTTGGGGGGCTATGTCACTCTTGAACAGATTCTGGAAATGATGAAGCTGGTTGCCTCCGTTACGGTGGTTCCGTCGGGCCACGTAACGTCGGAAGTGAGATGGTGCTTACCGGGTGTAAGGGTTGTGGTATCCGTGTGAAGAATGAAGTGATGGGGCATTTGCATTTTGACATAGCCGCCTTTTTCAGTATATCCCTGCATTGGCATCCACGGGCCAGAGTCGATACGCGCCTTTGCTGTGGATCCATTGGGAGCGTCATAGCAGTTGAAAATAATAGGCGTGCTCTTTGACGGGAGGATTGGATTTTCAAGGCCCATGAATTCGCCCTGGCGATCCACTTTCGATTCGCAGCTCGAAACATATCGATGCCTTATTTGGCCTCCTCTGACCTCAATGAGCCGGTAGCCTCGTGGGGCATTGTCGACGCCGCGCTCGAATCCTTCGCCTGATCGCCACCAGCAGCCACAAACCGAGATGCTCGACACAAACTCAATGCCTTTGACGGTAGTGCGTTCATTTTCGTGGGCGTGCCCCTGGAGGACAAGCTTTACATTATGACCCACAAGGATATCGATAAGCTCTCCGGCCCGTGATTTGTTGAATTGTGGCGCGATGGGAAAATCTTCAGGAAAAGTGCCGCCCCCTCTTCGTTCAATATAGGTTGAAACAATCGGAATGTGGATACCACAGATGACAGGAGTCTGTTCCGGCCTCGCTGTGAGGTCGGCCTGTAGCCACGCTATCTGGCCTGGATCAAGACAGGCGTCGATGGTGTTTTGACCCTGGCGCTCGACCACCGTACTGCCGTCGAGTGTGATGAAGTGCACGCCGCCAAAATCAAAGGAGTAGTAGGCCGGGCCGAAGCAATTATTAAAAAGCTTTCGCGGATTTGTGTCGTATAGAGCGATATCATGGTTGCCGGGACAAGCATGAAGAGGCACTTGCAGTTGCCGGATACACTTGAGATAGGCCTCGCTCGAGTTAGGGTACAGGCTCATGTCACCCATGTCCCAAACAAATGCAGGCTCAAGGGAGTTGATCTCGGCAATGGTCCTGCTGAATTTGGAGACGGCAAGTCCACCCCGCTCGATATGGACGTCAGTAATAAAGGCGATGTCGAAGTCGCCAACATCCCGGGTGTTGGGCTCGGTGATGGCAGACACGTTATAGGTTGCGCTGAGGCATGTTATGGCCGAAAGTGAAAGAAATTGTCTTCGGTCCATTGCATTCGTCGCTCTTTCAGTTCTCACGGAAAGATTCGTGCAAGCGACGCGAGATTGCCCAGACAAACCGTTAAAGAACATGATTCGCCCCTTCTTATGTTCCTGATACCACTGAAGACATCTTGAATAGCTATGGAAAACAGGGGATCGAATAGAGAGACATCCTTAGTCTTCGCGGACTTTCAGACGAATACCCTTGCCCAGGATGTCGGTGGCTGTACTCTTGAGCTGAATTTCATCACCCCGGACTCTCAGAGATGGTCCCACGTCAGTATCGGTGGGCAGGAACCAGTCGTCGGCGAGTTTCGCGTGGCGGACTTTCTCACCCGCTTGAAGTTGGACGACGCCGTCGAGTGTTCGAAAGACGACGAACAGCTCCATGGTCAATGGGTCTCGTGAATATATGACATCTTCCGATGCGTAGCTTCGCGGGCTCGTGTACACCTTTCCATCCCAATGCCGTGCATCATTATCGGTTGCCTTGCCGAGCGCCGGGACGGGAAGGCCCGCCATATTGTCCCAGTTGGGGATGGCGCGGAGCAGTTGCAGGCCGTTGGTGTAGATGAGTTTGCCTTCTTTGTCCTTCAGCGCCACGTAATCCTCGCCGTACCAGCCGAACCACGCACCGTAGAGGCCCGCCGTGCCGCACGCATCGAGGTGCTGGTAAAAGTGGGCGGTGCGATCGTATGTGTCTTTGCCGTCAAAGTCGCTTCGATTGAAGGCGTACACGTCGTCGAGGGCGACCTTGCCTGCGGGCAGGTAGTGAGATGGGTTGTCCGGATTGACGTAGGCGGGGATGTCCGTGCCGGGGATGGTTCCGTTGGGGGCCTGGGTTCCGAGGCCTCCCTTTTCGTAATAGTAGTGATCCAGCCTGAGCAGGTTCTCGCCGTAGTACCTGAGTATGTCACGACATCCGCTCGACTTGGGATCATAAATGTTGGTGAAGATCATGCAGGGGGTATTCCTGCCCGTTCTTGCGGTATCTCGCGCGAAGTCGGTGACGCTTTTGACAAAGTGCAACTGCCCGGCCCGACGGTCGGCGTAGGCCCCCATCCCTCCAAACTCAGAGTTGACGCAAGTGAGCAAGTCCTGGCTGCCGAACGAGTCGAAGAACAAGGCGTCGAATTTCTCCCAGGGCATCGTCTCGGTGACGATACGGATAGAATCGGCCACGACTTTCCTCGACTGCCAGTTGGCCGCGAAATTGAATCCGATCCAGTCGGCGTTCCGGACGATCCATGTGAGAAAGAAATATTCTTTGAACACGTTATGATCCAGATCTCTGAGGCTAAGGTGACTCGGGTCCTTTCTCGCAGCGCTATACCCCGACAGAATCTCCCAGTCCTTGTGCGTGATGGGGTAACGTTTAGAGTCCAGCCTTTGCAGGCCGCGTTCTTCGGCCAATATCGACCGCCCCGTCGAAGGGTCACAGAGAGTGGGCAGGTACGAGACGAAGACCTTGCCCGTTGATTCTTCAATGTGCACGCGGACAGGTCCCACCCTGGCGTTGAGCATGCGTATGATTCCGATCCCGGCAAAAGCCGGATCGTCGGGCTTGCGCGGGCCGGCGAAGTAATAGCCCATTGCCTTGGCGTGAAAAGTCATCGCATCGGACCACGCGAAGTTATGCAAGTGATGATTCGGGAAGCCGGGCCTTTCGGCCGCAGCGCGTGCCGAGGCGACGTGGACCAGCACGACAACGCAAACAAGAGATTTAAGTCCTGACATATCAATCTCCATAGAATGTTGTTCACAGGCAGCTATTCTATCGAGTCTGGCTTTTTTAGCGCCCGAGCCGAACTGGGCGAGCCGGCCTGATAGGATAAACGCTATGAAGCGACGAACCTTTATCCAAGATTTCCCACATGACTTCGTGAGCAGCATTTCTGCACGCTAAGACCTTTATGGTATCATTCTATGGGCATCGCGTGCAACTCCTCAGACTATCAACCGGACTCAAGGATGCCCGTCAAGATTGTAGGCAGATTTTTCAGGCTGCTATCCTACGCAGAGAGCAAGAACTCTGTGGATCGCCAGCAAGAATGAGACAAAGAAGCCTTTGACTCAGGAGACGATTTCAACTCCACTTGTAATTGTACCGTTGTATTCTTTCCTTTCAAGAACAGTTCTTCTTTTCAACTCAGTCCGCTTGGCCAGGATTCGGAGTAATGTCTGTATCGTGAGACTTGAGAATTTCCCGGCTTCTTGATATACTCTTTTGGCTTTTCTATATAGTCGAGATACCCGCGGACGCATACGGAGCGGGCCAGTTGCGTTTTTGTATGTTTGTTATCGGTGGTTTGCAGGCGGGTACAGCGTAATAGCTGATTTCCGGTACGGCCATGACCGACGTCACACGCATTTTGAATGCGATTGAGCGAGGCGACGCCAAAGCTGCCGATGAGCTGCTTCCCCTGGTCTATGGGGAACTGCGGCTTCTGGCGGCCCAGAAATTATCTCAAGAGAAGCCGGGCCAGACGTTGCAGGCGACAGCATTGGTGCACGAGGCGTACATTCGGTTGGTGGAGGAAGAGAATCAGGCTTGGAACAGTAGAGGACATTTCTTCAAGGCTGCGGCGGAGGCCATGAGAAGGATTCTGGTAGAAAACGCGAGAAGCAAAGGACGGTTGAAGCGCGGAGGGGGTCTGCAGAGGATCGAACTGAGAGAGGCGGACCTCGGCACGGAGAACTCATCAGACGATCTCCTCACAGTGAATGAAGCTCTCGACAAGCTCTCTGTGGAAGAGCCTTTCGTGGCCGACCTTGTTAAGCTTCGCTATTTCGCGGGACTGACTATCGACCAAGTCGCAGAAATCCAGGGAATTTCGCGACGTTCAGTAGTGGACCATTGGGCTTATGCCCGCTCTTGGCTGACCCGAGAAATCGCCAAAGACGGCAAGGCAGACCCAACCTGACCTCGGATCTATCGCCTATCTGCGGAATATGGGTTTCAAGTGGGATTAGCAAGGCTCTTGGATGGTCTCAGCCATGAAATCTCAACGGATTGCATTTTTTTGCTTTTTCCAATTTTTTTCTGCCCTGTTTTGCCGTGGTTGTCGCACGTTAGAGTGGAGAATTACAGATGTCAGAAAGTACAACAGATAATAGCAGGGAGCGAATAAGAGAGATCTTCTTTGAAGCCTACAAAAAGGCGGCTCCCCAGGAGCGATCTCGTTATCTTGACGAAGTGTGTGGGGTGGACTCGGGGCTCAGACGGGAACTTGAATCACTTCTCGAAGCCCATGACAGGTCGGGTAGTCTCCTTGAGAATCTGCCCCTTGTTGCTGACGTTACGCTGGACGACTCTCCCCTCTCCGAAGGCCCCGGTACAGTGATCGGTCGTTACAAGCTGCTGGAGAGGATCGGCGAGGGGGGCATGGCGGTGGTCTATATGGCCGAGCAGCAGGAGCCCATCCGCCGGAAGGTGGCCCTCAAGATCATCAAATTGGGCATGGATACCAAGTCGGTTATCGCCCGCTTCGAGGCGGAGCGGCAGGCTCTCGCTCTGATGGATCATCCGAACATTGCCAAAGTCCTCGACGCCGGAGCGACTGAGACGGGACGGCCTTACTTTGTTATGGAATTGGTTAAGGGTGTCTCGATCACCGACTACTGCGACGCAAACAACCTGAGCACCAAAGAGCGGCTGGAGCTGTTCATCCAGGTCTGCAACGCCGTCCAGCACGCCCACCAGAAGGGCATTATCCACCGCGACATCAAGCCCACAAACGTCATGGTTACGCTGCACGACGGTAAATCGGTTCCCAAAGTCATCGACTTCGGCATCGCCAAGGCCATCAATCAAAAACTGACGGAAAAGACGCTGTTTACGCGCTACGCCCACATCATCGGCACGCCGGCCTATATGAGTCCGGAACAGGCGGAGCTGAGCGACTTCGATATCGACACCCGCACCGACATCTATTCGTTAGGCGTCCTGCTCTATGAATTGCTGACGGGAACCACGCCTTTGGGCGAAGAGGAGCTTCGCAAGGCAGGCTATATCGAGATGCAGCGGGTCATCCGAGAGCAAGAGCCGACCAAACCCTCTACGAAGCTCAGCACCCTTGGCAAGACCTTGACCGATATAGCCGAACACCGCAGTTCCACGCCCGATCTGCTGACCAAGGCCGTTCGCGGCGATCTGGATTGGATCGTGATGAAATCGCTGGAGAAGAACCGTGCCCGTCGGTACGAGACCGCCAACGGCATGGC